>Ga0302230_10000048_pt1 | contig 122937 bp, 123 predicted proteins | sample II_Palsa_N2_1_FD_193523 | JGI IMG/M metagenome (GOLD analysis project Ga0302230, IMG submission 193523) | Peat permafrost microbial communities from Stordalen Mire near Abisko, Sweden - II_Palsa_N2_1 | ecosystem: Environmental > Terrestrial > Soil > Palsa > Peat permafrost | place: Sweden... | reverse complement strand
ATTTAGTTTTCATACTTGTCTGCCTTTTACATTTAGGGCTACAAGCTTTATTGTACGAAAAATATTTTTTCAGTGCAGCTGGAACCCTTTAAAATAGGCCTTGTTCCGCATTGGCGGGAATCGCTGCTTGAACAACATTTACGATGAAAACTTGTGGCACTAAAGCGACCTGCTGTGGCCCTAGCGGCGATAACTTTAACGGGCTCTGCCTTACAAGTTGCCTCTACTATCTATGGTTGGTATGCATCAACAAATAATGAGGACCAAGGCACTGAGAATGCTTTCAAGCAAGCTGCAGCTGTAACGGGTACCGCCGCCATTGTCATGACTTGGGGAGCAGAGTTATATTATAAAAAAAACCAAAGGTTAGATTTACTCGCTATAACCCATCAAGCAGGTTATACCAAGGCGCTATTAGCAGTCCAAAATGATGCGCCACTCAGACCCTAAGTCACAACCAAACAAGGTGCTAGCTATGTTAAAGTTGTTTTCAAAGATTTTTATTTCAAGTGCTTCGCTATCTCAAGCTATTATGGATGGACAAACCAGAGAAGCTTTAAAATTAATCAGCCAAGGAGTCGACATTAATAATTGTTGCGGTGCTTGTACGCCTTTGCAGCGTAGCCTCCTCTCTAAAAGGCATAAATGTACGGTTTCGCTTTTAGAGCACGGTGCCGATCCGAATGCCATATATCAGTTGCCAGACATGAGGGAAAAGACTCTCCACCATGAACTCGTGGTTAAGCGTACCCGTAATATTAAGTTGTTAATCCTGTATGGTGCAAAAGAACCAGAAAACATCCAACAACAGGTGCCAACAGACCAATTGCTATCCCACAGCCCTACAACTCGCAATGGCAGGTGCTGGTAAATATGGAGTCAGGCCTCTCGTTGTCATCCCATCATCCAATGCTTCGCATTGTATGGTATTCTTCTTTAATCGATGATCTTCTGCACTTCATCCCGAACGCAAATGAGGGATCTCAGGGCACTCACATTCTTAAAGTCATCATAAGTCAGTATTATTGAAGATTTATGCTCAGCCTGTTATAAGGAAAGAGAAAAGATCCTCCGAGATCCCTCGACTACACACGGGATGACAAAGAGATACCTCAAGCATCCACGAGAAAATGGTATCCCCTCTCCTTAACCAAGAAGAGAATTATTGGAAAAATAAATGAAGAGATTATTGATAACATGGCTCAGTCGTTGGTTGGGTAAAAAGATCCTTGCTGCAAAAATTGCCCCAAAGCCCCCTTTCATTACTTTTGAAATGGGGCTGCGATTAATGGCGCGCTTAGAATATATTAAACTTCAACCTCAACATATTTTGATAGTCGGAAAATCCTCAGACTTTGCCTGGCCTTTACTAAAAAAGCGTTTCCCCCAAGCACGAATTCACAATGATCCCTCTCTTGCTGCCAAAAGCCACTATTTTGATTTAATTTTTGCCAATGCTTGTGTTTTTAAAGATGGTGGCCAAGAACTATTTGGCCAATGGCAACAGCTGCTAAAAAAAGATGGCTTGGTACTTTTTAGTAGCCTTGGGCCTGATACCTTTAAAGAATTACAATCCATATTAGAAACTATCAATGCTCGCGAGTTATTTAATGATTTATTAACAGATATGCATATTTTAGGTGATGTTTTATTAAAAATGAAATTTAGCGACAGCGTTGTAGATATGCAATTTGTAACCCTGGCCTATCGAAAACTCTCAACTTTATTAAGAGATATCCAAGCAAGCACTTTAAACGACTGGGGCCAAGCAGCGCCGTTTGCTATTTCTTACCGAGACTTGCATCAGAAATATGAAAAATATCGCCAACCCCACAGCAAACTTTTACCGGCAACCCTAGAAATTATTTATGGCCATGCTTGGGGCCAGGGCCTCACAACCCTAACCTCTTGCAGCAGTCAGACTAAAAAGACCAAAATGGCGATTCCGCTCGCCATTAAGACCGATTAAACCCAGTTTTTTAGCTACATTAAAATAGAGTTCTGGGCCAGCACCAAGGCCGCGCCCCTACAGCAATTAAAGCTAGCCTTTCTAGCCTAAATGGTGTATCAATTAAAACGATATTGGGCCGGAGCGCCGTATTTCATGATCACTTATCCACAAATCGATCCAATTCTCTTCAGCCTGGGGCCGTTCAGCATTCGCTGGTACGGAGTTATGTACCTTATTGGTTTTTTAGGCTGTTATCTACTGTGCAAAAAACGCTTAGTGCTTTACCCAAGACTCAATGAGCAAGCCTTGGGCGATCTGCTATTTTATGTGGCCCTCGGTGTGATCTTGGGTGGCAGACTGGGTTATCTGCTCTATGAGCCTTCCATGCTGCTCCATGAGCCTCTAAGCCTACTGCAATTTTGGCAACCAGGACGCTCTTTCCACGGTGGCTTGCTGGGAACTTTATTTGCAGTATATTGGTTTGCTCGGAAAACCGGCCATAGATTTTACGAGATAACTGACTTTATCGCGCCCACTATTCCTTGGGCTATCGGTTTTGGCCGCTTGGGGAATTTTATCAATGGCGAGCTCTGGGGCCGCGTGACGGATCTTCCTTGGGGCATGGTGTTTCCGCATGCCGGGCCGTTGCCTCGCCACCCCTCGCAACTCTATGAAGTCCTGTTAGAAGGCGTGCTATTATTTATATGGTTAAGGGCCTATGGCAAAAAAAAACGACCAGCCGGTGCACTCTCCGGGATGTTTTTAATTGGCTATGGAATATTGCGAATTTTTGTTGAATGTTTTCGTGAGCCTGATATCCAATTGGGTTTTTTATTTGAAAAAATCACCATGGGTCAATTATTATCTTTACCGATGATATTTTTTGGCATTGGATTTATAGCTCATTCACGTTACCGCTCTCACTAGGACTCCTGAATGCAACCATACTTACAACTCATGCGCCAGATACTCGATAAAGGTACTCAAAAAGAAGATCGCACCGGCACAGGAACTTTAAGTGTTTTTGGTCATCAAATGCGCTTTAACCTTGAGAATCAATTTCCTTTGGTCACCACCAAAAAATTACATTTAAAATCTATTATTCATGAACTGCTGTGGTTTATTCAAGGCGATACCAATATTGCTTATTTAAAAGAAAATGGCGTGCGTATTTGGAACGAGTGGGCAGATAGTGAAGGCAATCTTGGGCCTGTGTATGGCAAGCAATGGCGCTCTTGGCCCGATAACAAAGGGCGCCAGATTGATCAACTCAGCCAAGTTTTAGAAAGTTTAAAAACCAATCCCGATTCAAGACGCTTGGTGATCTCCGCTTGGAATGTCGGACAGTTAGAAGACATGGCCTTACCCCCTTGCCATTGCTTGTTTCAGTTTTATGTCGCCGACGGCAAATTATCCTGTCAGCTGTATCAAAGAAGCGCCGATGTATTTTTAGGTGTGCCTTTTAATATTGCCTCTTATTCTTTATTAACCTTAATGATCGCACAGGTCACGGGGCTAAAACCTGGGGAATTTATACACACCTTGGGGGATGCGCATCTTTACCTCAATCATTTAGAACAAGTGAAAGAGCAATTGGCCCGCGAGCCCTTGGCCCCACCAAGCCTAATTTTAAACCCAGATGTCAACTCCTTGTTTGATTTTCGTTATGAGGATATTCTACTGCAAAATTATCAATCCCATGCTCATATTGCAGCTCCCATTGCGGTATAACCGATGATTTCATTAATTGTCGCCATGTGCACCAACCGAGTGATCGGGCTCAACAATCAATTGCCCTGGAATTTACCCGAAGATTTAAAACATTTTCGAAAAACCACTGAGGGCAAACCCATTATTATGGGTCGCTCTACTTTTGAATCTATTGGCAAGCCTTTGCCCAAACGAACCAATATCGTTCTCAGCCGCAATCCAAATTTTCAAAAAGAAGGCATCATCGCTGTTACCAGCCTTGATCAAGCGCTGCAAGCAGCCGCTCGTGCGCCGGAAATAATGATCATTGGTGGTACACAAATATTTAATCTTTTTTTGCCCCTCGCCTCTCGTATGTATGTAACTTGGGTGAAACAATCATACAGTGGCGACGCTTTTTTTCCAGATTTCCCTATGGAAGAATGGCGGGTGACTGACGAAACGACTCACCCAGATTTTACGATTCAGATCTTAGACAAGGAAGTTTTATGATTTATTTTCGCATGGTTTTAGAACGTGTTACCCATCTTTTTGAAATAGAGTATTTAACAACAAGGAAGGTGGCTGCCAACAATGATAAAATAAACTTGGCCCTTGATTTGATTAAACAATTGAAAACCATTGCAGGCTTGTCGGACGAAAATGAAGCTTTCAAACAGATATCGCCTATTTTTACCAACCTCATTGCGGACAGCAAAACCCATCGCACGACCAAGCCTAGCGGGAAGTATGAGCGTTTTCTCATCAGATCAGCTGCGGTCATTAAAGACGCTTTAACGCTGTCTGATCAGTGTAACTTGCGTAATATTTCAGAACAGGATTTATTGGAAAAAAATCCTGTAACCATTTTAATGCTGATCTTAGCCCAATACCTCACAGACCGCTGTTATGACAAAAAGCGTCGTGAAACTCCTGCAGGCCACCTGTTTAATATTGATACTTTTCAAAGCGTCAATACGGTGATCGATTTGGCAGGCAGTGCAACATCTGCCATAAGCGATATAACCAGCAACGCTGCGCATATGGCTCGAAGCTTATTTTCTAGCTCAACCAGCGCCCCAATCATTTCTGAGATCGCTTCGATACAAAAACCCGCTGACATGGGCACGCCTCCGAGCAACCCGGCTGTAACCGAGGCAGAACAAAAACTGGCTGAAAAGAAAACTGCTGAAATCAAAGCGCAGCAAGAAAACCAAAAACTTCAGCAAGCCCAAGAATTGTTGGCCAAACAAAAGCTAGAAGCCAAAGAGCAAGCTGAAAAGCAAAAATTTGTAGCTGAGTTTCAGTTGATGTTTCCTAAAGATTTCCCAGATGTATCAGATGAAGAACAGTATAATGAAACTCTAGATAGCATCATTATTGAGCATTTAACCCTGCTGCCAGCGATTTTAGCAGCGATGCGCACGGGCAAGCCCACGGAAAAAGCGGTAGCCCACAGTCATTTTAATTTAATCCTAGCTGACGTTGAAAAAAGATTACCCGTTTATATCAGCCGAGTGAAAAAAACCATTGATAGCAGTCGGAAACTCGCTCAAACCGATTTAAGCGCCTATCTTGCTGCAGCCAGAGCCACAGCAACCAGTGTGACTTTGCATATTGAAGCAACAGCCCTTGATGAGGATGCTAGGCAGCGCAGAAATCTTAATAGGTTTTATGCAGAACAATTATCTTTAGGGAACCTTAAACCCGCTCAGGCAAGCACCAGTCTTATGCTTGCTCAGTTTGCAGCTAGCCGCAGCCCAGCAACAAAAGTCCTTGAGCCCACCCCACCAACAGTATCCATGACCACGAGCAACTTCAGGGCAAGGAGCTAGCAGCGCTGCGATCGCCGCCACGCTGCCAGCACACCCTTCATAGGTTTCGGGATCTGGGGCTTAAGTCTTTAGGGCCACAATCAAGGAAGATTGAAAATGCAAAATTTAGATTATGGCTTGGGCGAAAGCTTAGAACTGATCCGTTCTTCAGTTCGTCATTTTGCCGAAAAAGAAATTGCACCGCTTGCGGCCAGCATCGATCACAGTAACCAATTTCCAAGACAACTCTGGCCTCAATTGGGCCAGTTAGGCGTTTTGGGGATCACGGCTGAAAGCCAATACGGGGGTGCTGACTTGGGTTATTTTGCCCATGTATTGGTGATGGAAGAAATCAGTCGTGCTTCAGCCTCAGTGGGTTTAAGCTATGGAGCCCATTCGAATCTTTGCATCAATCAAATTTCTCGTCATGCGACGATGGCACAAAAAGCCCAATATCTGCCTCGCCTCATCAGTGGAGAACATGTCGGTGCTTTAGCCATGAGTGAAAATCAAGCCGGCTCAGATGTGGTGAGCATGCAACTTAAAGCTGAAGATCAGGGCGATCACTATCTGTTAAACGGCCAAAAAATGTGGATCACCAATGGTCCCGATGCCGATGTATTGGTGGTATATGCGAAAACAGAGGCTGCCAAAAAATCTCGTGGTATTTCAACATTTATCATCGAAAAAAACTTTCCTGGCTTTAAAACCGCCCAAAAACTCGACAAGCTCGGCATGAGGGGCTCGAATACCTGCGAACTTTTATTTCAAGACTGTAGAGTACCCAAAGAAAATCTCCTAGGAAAACTCAACGAAGGCGTTGAACTTTTAATGAGCGGCTTAAACTACGAAAGGGTGGTGTTGGCCGCAGGTCCCTTAGGCATTATGCAGGCCTGCTTGGATTTGGTCTTGCCTTATGTACGCACTCGCAAACAATTTGGTGAACCCATCGGTAGTTTTCAATTGATGCAGGGAAAATTGGCCGATATGTATACGCTGCTGTCTGCCAGTCGCTCCTATCTCTATACTGTGGCCAAAAATTGCGATTTAAAGAGAGTGTCTAGCAGCGATGCCGCCGCCGCTATTCTGTATTGCTCAGAAAATGCCACCCAAATGGCCTTACAAGCCATTCAGTGTTTAGGCGGTAATGGTTATATCAATGAATTCCCTGCAGGCCGACTGTTGCGAGATGCCAAGCTTTATGAAATTGGCGCAGGAACCTCAGAAATTCGTCGTTGGATTATTGGTCAGGCTTTGATGAAAACTTAAACAGACTCTTAAGTCTTCGCTCTAGGGGCAATTGTCTTTGAAGATCTCCGCACAGGCAAACCGTTGTGACTGGAGCGCTTCATGCAGCTTATCAACTTGAATCACCCCTGCCATTTAAATTTCGATTTAATTTTAGAGAGTTGCAATATCAAAATTCTCAAATTGTAAGCTTAAGGGTGTATCGTAAAATTGACAAAGAGCCCGACGAAAGCTTTCTGCCCTTTCAGATAGATTTTGTTCACAATATGTTTTGACTTGTTGATAAATGGCTTGCTTAAATGATTCACTGTTGGATCCCGAGCCGTTAAGATTGTCGATACTGACTCGAAAACGGAATTTTGCAGCGACAGAAAGGATCCACTCCAGCGCCTGCGGTTTCACTTCAACGCTCTGGAAAAGTTCTTGCTGTTCAGCTGTACGTCCATCAGGCTCGTACCAATAACCAAAATCAACTTGTTTTCTCCGTTTTTCTCCTGCGATCAACCAATGGGAGCATTCATGTAATGCACTAGCAAAATAACCGTGCGCAAAGAAAAGAGTATGATGCGGTAGGTTTTCATCGGCCGGTAGATAGAGAGGCTCATCCATGCCTCTAACCAATTGAGTATTATTTTTCTCTAAGAAGCAGTGATTGAAAATCGTTATTAAATCTTGATACCGATGCACTTAAAATTTCCAATACAGTTGATTTGAATGATTTTTTTACGTAATTTAACACTAAAACTAAATATAAACAATCATGCACTGAAATGTTTGGCTAATGCTCAAAATGATTTTTTAAGTTCCATACCTTATGGGCCGCATATTTAACCTTAGCCTACTTTTCAATGATATATGGGCCCTAGGTCATGCCCAACAAACAAAATTGCCCAGCATAAGTTTTTAACTCCTGATTAAATACGCTATTCAACCGCCGCTGCTATAATTGCGGATAAACGCCTGGTGGATGGTGCTGAGCTATTAACAAAGTTGCTGTTCTTTCAAGCTTGCCCCATATTGAGAAAATTTATGACAAATATTTTATCTAGGAAAATTACCCGGCAACTATGAGCATTGCTACCGATGCTATCCATAAACCAGTCAAGCTAAAATCATAGGACAAATGAATATGTCAGATCCCATCGTTATTGTCGGCTTTGCCAGAACCCCCATCGGATGCTTTCAAGGCAGCCTCAGCTCGCTTACAGCCCCTGAATTGGGAGCAATAGCCATTAAAGCCAGCCTTGAAAAATTCTCTTTGGAGCCCTCGCTGATAGATGCAGTTTGGATGGGCTGCGTCTTAACAGCAGGGCTGGGCCAAGCACCAGCGCGCCAAGCGGCATTATTGGCCAAGCTGTCGAACACCGTCTCTGCGACAACGCTTAATAAAATGTGTGGCTCAGGTTTACAAGCCATTATGGTCGCCCATGATTTGATAGCAGCCGGCAGCTACCATTGCATAGTTGCCGGTGGCTTTGAAAGCATGAGCAACACGCCTTATCTTTTAGATAAAGCCCGCAAAGGCTACCGCATGGGCCATCAAACCATCGCGGATCATATGTTGCTAGATGGTCTTGAAGACGCCTACGATAAAGGCAAACACATGGGTTTGTTTGCTGAAGCCACAGCAGCACAATATGGTTTCAGCCGTTTACCCCAAGATGAATTTGCATTGACTTCTCTAACTCGGGCAAAAAAAGCCACAGCTGAAGGCAGTTTTCTAGAAGAAATCGCAGCAGTCGAAATTGTCGATCCTAAAATACCGAGGACCATTAGACAAGATGAAGGACCCTTAACGGCCAATCCTGAAAAAATTCCCCAATTGCGCCCGGTCTTTAAAGACAATGGCACCATCACAGCCGCTAATGCCAGCGGGCTTTCAGATGGCGCAGCAGCTTTGGTACTGATGCGTGAAAGTCAAGCGACTGCACAAGGCTTAACGCCCTTAGCCCGCATTGTCGGCCAAGCAAGCCATTCACAGGAGCCGGCTCTTTTTACCACAGCTCCCGTTGCAGCCATCCAAAAGTTACTGGCTAAAATTAATTGGCCAACGGATTCAGTCGATTTATATGAAATCAATGAAGCTTTTGCAGTAGTCACTTTAGTCGCTATGCAGCAATTAAAATTGTCTGCTGAAAAAGTGAATATTCATGGGGGTGCTTGTGCCTTGGGTCATCCGATTGGCGCTTCGGGTGCACGTATTGTATGCACGCTGCTGGCTGCATTAAAAAGGCATGATAAACAACGCGGCGTCGCCAGTTTATGCATCGGGGGTGGGGAAGCTGTCGCCATGGCTATAGAAAGAATATAGAAGGACTATACTCCTTCCATTTTGATTTTATCTGGAGCATCCATGCTCCAGCCCCTTTGGGCTGACGTGGAAAATTGCTCCAAGCAATTTTTTAGGCGTTGTTGAGCACTCATCATGCTTTCAATATGAAGGCTAACCTCAGCGGCTTGTGGCATGCCACAAGCCTTGTAGCTCTAGCGGATCCTCGCAATCCTCATTACGAGCAACCCTAGTCTCGCTTTGCTCCTAGCCTAAAACCAAACTAAAAGGAGTATATATGGAAATTATTCACTCACAGATCAGTCAAGACTCGGAAGCTTTTCAGAAAAATCAGCTTGCTATGCAACAAAAGGTTTCTGAATTGCGAGGGTTCACGGCCGATATCCATCAAGGCGGCGGGGCTAAAGCCCAGGCACGGCTGCGCACTCAAGGAAAAAATTTGGTACGCGAGCGCATCGATTTCCTTTTAGATGCCGGTTCACCTTTTCTAGAATTCTCGGCTTTTGCTGGCTTTAAGCTTTATGATAAGCCACTCGCTGCAGGCGGCCTGGTGACAGGGATCGGCATGGTTGAAGGCCGTGAATGCCTGATTATTGCCAATGATCCTTCAGTAAAAGGTGGCAGTTATTATCCCATTACGGTTAAAAAACATCTGCGCGCTCAAGAAATTGCCAGGAATAATCAGTTACCCTGTATATACTTGGTGGATTCTGGGGGTGCCAATTTACCACATCAAGCAGAGGTCTTTCCTGATAAAGAACATTTTGGACGGATCTTTTATAACCAAGCACGCATGTCCGCACAAGGCATTCCGCAAATTGCGGTGGTCTTGGGCTCTTGCACCGCGGGTGGGGCTTATATTCCTGCCATGGCCGATGAAAGCATTATTGTCCAAAAACAAGGTACTATTTTTTTAGCAGGCCCACCTTTGGTAAAAGCTGCTACGGGTGAAGATATCAGTGCTGAAGATTTAGGTGGTGCTGATATTCATTGTAAACGTTCGGGGCTCACAGATCACTACGCTGACAATGAACAGCACGCCTTGAGCCTGGCGCGTGATGTTCTTAAAAACTGTTCCTTGCCCCTGCGCGCTGAAATAGAACGAAAAATTCCAGAGCCTCCAGCCTATTCTGCCGATGAGCTCTATGGCATTATTCCTAGCTCAACAAAAGAAATGTTTGATATCAAGGAGGTGATCGCGCGCATCGTGGATGGATCTTTATTTCATGAATTTAAACCTTTGTATGGCACAACATTGGTTTGTGGCTTTGCTCATATCGATGGCTACCCGGTGGGCATTATTGGCAACAATGGAGTATTGTTCAGTGAGTCGGCTTTAAAAGGTACCCATTTTATTGAGCTTTGTTGTCAAAGAAAAATCCCCCTGATATTTTTACAGAATATTACCGGCTTCATGGTCGGCAGCCAGTATGAGGCAGAAGGTATTGCCAAGCATGGCGCCAAGATGGTCACTGCTGTTGCCTGTGCAAATATACCCAAACTCACGGTGATAGTCGGCGGCAGTTTTGGTGCCGGTAATTATGGCATGTGTGGCCGTGCTTACGAGCCACGATTTTTGTGGTCTTGGCCTTCCGCACGGATCGCGGTGATGGGTGGCGAACAAGCCGCCCAGGTTTTAACAGAAGTTCACAAAAATAAATCTAAAGGCATCAGCGCCGCAGAAGAACAACAATTTAAAGAAAAAATCATGGCTCAATATGCAGAAGAAATGCATCCTTATTATGGTTCAGCCCGCTTATGGGATGATGGCATTATCGATCCCAAAGATACTCGACAAGTATTGGCCTTGAGTCTAGCCATTGCCTTAAATTCCGAGCTGAGACCTAGCTCCTTTGGTGTCTTTCGCATGTAAATTCAGCAAATAAAACTTGAAAAAACTGCCATAATCATAAGATGAACTTATCTATATCTCAAAAGTTACAGCGCGGGGTCACCCTTATCGAGCTGATGGTGGTTATTGCTATTATAGCGATTCTCACAGTGGTGGCGGTGCCCGCTTACCAGAGCATGGTGGCCAATAGCAACAGTCAAGCACTCGCAACTGAAATTGTCACATCTTTACGCTTAGCGCGCAGTGTGGCCATCTCCAGTGGGGCCAATGTCAATTTTTGTATTGATCCGAGTCATGGTTGTACGAGCAGTGGAACCGCTTGGTCAAATGGTTGGTCAGTTGTGAATGCAGCGGGCACTACCACATATTATCAAAATCTTAATGATTATTCGGCTGCAGGATATGTGTCACCCAGTCCTAGTATGAGCTATATCACAGTGAGCCCGACGGGGATCTATTCTTGGTATGTTGCCGGCGCTGCGACGCAACTCCCGGCCTTAACGATCACCATTCAAGCCCCTGGCTGCTATGGGCCCGCGGGTGGCCGAGAAATTACGGTAACCACTTTAGGGGAAATTTATATCGCTACGATTACCTGTTAAATATATACTGGTTCTAGTTTGGTTTTAGGCTAAGCGTAAACAAGATATAAATTTCACATTATGAGGATGGTGGCTTGCCAGAAGCCTAGAACTCTGTGCCGACATGCCGGACTGATCGACAATTCGTAAGGCCGGTTATCAGGATCAGCTCTAGAATTTACACCCGGAGTCAACATGGATTGTTCAGCTACCGTTATATTGAATGAAAAAAATAATGTTGCTTATTTAAGCCTCAATCGGCCGGCAGCTTGTAATGCATTAAATCAAACTTTAATTCAGGAACTCAATCGCCATTTAAAATCACTGGCTGAAAACTCCAACATACGCCTGGTTGTGCTGCAGGCTGAAGGCAATCATTTTTGTTCAGGTGCTGATTTAAAAGAAATGGCGTTAGCCAAAAACTTATCTTATGAACAGAAATTAGCAGAGGCACAACACTTAAGCGAAATGCTACAGCGGCTTTATCAATTACCACAACCCACCATAGCCTGTATTCAAGGACAGGTGCGCGGGGGTGGCTTGGGGCTGATTGCCTGTGTGGATATAACTCTGGCTGCGAACAACGCCCAATTTTCTTTTTCTGAAACCAAGCTTGGTTTAATTCCTGCGATCATCAGCCCCTATGTTGTCTCGGCTATAGGCGCGAGAGCTGCAATCGCTCAGATGTTCAGCGGCGAGGTTTTTGAAGCCAAAGAAGCACACCGGTTAGGGCTTATTCATAAACTCTTTCCAGAACCAGAACTTGCGATCTCCAGAGATAATTTGATAGCCACACTTTTAAAAAATGGCCCAATAGCTTTAAAAGAAATGAAAGCCTTAGCCAAAACTCTAAGGCAGCAAGTCACCCCTGCTTTACAAGAAAGTTTAATCGAAAAACTGGCTGAATTACAAAGCTCTCCTGAAGCAAAAGAAGGCATACTGGCTTTTTTAGAAAAACGCCAGCCTTCGTGGGCTTATCATGTTTCATAGATTGTTGATTGCCAATCGGGGCGAAATTGCCTGCCGAATCATCAAAACTGCCAAAAAATTGGGGCTGCACACCATAGCCGTATATTCAGATATCGATCAACATGCCATGCATGCTGATCTGGCGGATGAAAAAATTCACATCGGTGCTTCTTCCAGTAAAGCTTGCTACCTCAACAGTGCAGAAATTTTAAAAGCTGCGAAACTGTCCAATGCAGAAGCCGTTCATCCAGGCTATGGATTTTTATCTGAAAATTCTCAATTTGCTAAGGCCTGCCTGCAGGCCGGGCTTATTTTTATAGGCCCGAAAGCGGAAGTCATTGAAACCCTAGGCTCAAAAGCCAATGCCAAATCGCTGGTAGCAAAAATGGCCGTCCCTGTTTTGCCTGGCTATCATGGTGACAACCAAACAGCAGAACATTTATCGAATGAGGCTAAAAAATTAGGCTTTCCTTTATTGATCAAAGCTGCCAGCGGCGGCGGCGGTAAAGGCATGCGTTTGGTAGAAAAACCTGAAAACTTCTATGAGTCCCTGAGTTTATGCCAAAATGAAGCACTGAGCAGTTTCAGTGATGCCCGAGTTATTTTAGAAAAATATTTAACCCATCCACGCCACATAGAAGTGCAAATCTTTGGCGATCATGCGGGTAATATTGTCACTCTTTTTGAAAGAGATTGCTCTTTGCAAAGACGCAATCAAAAAATTGTCGAAGAAACACCGGCCGAGATCTCATCAAGCTTAAGGCAAAAACTCAGATCTACAGCAAGACTTATTGCCAAAAACCTCAATTACAGCAATGCAGGAACTGTTGAGTTTTTAGTTGATGATCTCGATAATTTTTATTTTCTAGAAGTGAACACACGCTTACAAGTGGAGCACGGCATCACAGAAATGATCACCGGCATTGATTTAGTAGCCTGGCAACTACAAGTGGCTCAACAGCAGCAGCTGCCGCTTACCGAAGAAGCAGTACAAATGTCAGGGCATGCAATGGAATTGCGCATTTGTGCTGAAGATGCCAATTTAGACTTTATGCCTGTCACCGGTACTATAAACCAATTTATTTTTCCCGATTTTGAAAACAATGCTCGCCTCGATACGGGCGTTAAAGCTTTTGATGAGATCTCTATTTATTATGATTCCTTATTAGCCAAATTAATGGTCCACAGTCCCAGTCGCGAGCAGTCCATCATCATGCTACAAAACATTTTAGATAATAGCCAAATCACCGGCATTGTTACCAACTTACCATTTTTACGACGCTTATTGCGTCACCCAGATTTTCTAGTCAACCATCTCAACAATCATTCTTTGAGTGCCTGGTTGCCCGATTTAAAAAAGAATAAACAAAGCTCACCCCCCGAAGCTATCTGGGTGGCAGCAATCCTTTTCCGTATTTTGCAAAAGCAATCTCAGATCCAACTTCATTTTAAAAATTTAGCCAGTTTTCCATCCTTATGGCAGACGACCTCTGCTTTCCGTTTGAATAGCCCATCTATAGAACGCCATTTGTTTTATTATCAAAATTCTATTACCACGGTTTCCTTAGAAGCAAAAAACCAATGCTACCATATTGGATTCAACGAGAATCCCCTCATAGAAGTTGAAGAGCCCTGCTTGCTAGGAAATTTACTTACATTTAAAATAGCAGCTGGCTATTTTGCAGTGACTATTATAGAAGAAAATGGCTGCATTTTACATATGGTGCATCAAGGCGATAGCTGGGAACTTCACGATAGGCCGACTGGTGAACAACAAGCTAAGGAACAAACGTTGGGCAGCCTGATAGCGCCCATGCCGGGCATCATTGTCCAAGTAAATGTTAAATTGGGCGATCTGGTTAAAAAGGGCAGTTCTTTGCTGAGCCTTGAAGCGATGAAAATGCAGCATCTGATCACCGCACCTTTTGATGCGGTGATCATCGATCTTCCCTATACAGTAGGGACCAGCGTAAAAGCCGGCAGTCTTCTTATAGAATTGCGGGCTTGTAACTCAGAAGGAAAGTCTTAAATGACATCGGTACGTATTGTTGAAGTGGGGCCACGAGATGGTCTGCAAAATGAAGCTCAACATATTCCCACGGCTATTAAAATTTCATTGATCGATCAATTATCCAAAACGGGGTTAAAAACCATTGAGGCCACAAGCTTTGTATCCGCCAAATGGGTACCCCAATTAAGCGATGCAGAGGCTGTATTACAAGGCATTAATAAAAACCCTGAGGTTCATTATCCTGTTTTAGTCCCTAATCAACAGGGTATGTTGAGTGCCTTAGGATCCGGAGTCACCGATGTTGCTGTTTTTACCGCAGCCTCTAATACTTTTTCTCAGAAAAACACCCATAGCAGCATTGAAGAAAGCTTTCAACGTATTGAAAAAATCATGCCTTTGGCAAAAGAGCATCAGATCCCCGTCCGAGCTTATCTTTCCTGTGTGATAGGCTGCCCTTATGAAGGCAAAACTCCTTTAAAAAATGTGCTACGCTATGCCAGCCGATTAATTGAAATGGGTTGCTATGAAGTCTCGATGGGCGATACGATAGGTGTCGGTACTCCGGGAGAGATCAAGACTCTCTTGAAAGCGCTTGAACAGGAACTGCCGCTGAGCAAAATTGCCGTACACTTTCACGATACTTATGGGCAAGCTCTGGCCAATATTTATGTTAGTTTAGAAGCTGGTATTCGAGTCATCGATTCTTCAGTCGCAGGCTTAGGCGGCTGCCCCTATGCACCGGGCTCTTCTGGTAATGTGGCAACGGAGGAAGTTATTTATATGCTCAATGGCTTAAATATGCACACCGGGATTGATCTGGAAGCCGTTATAAAAGTCAGTCACTTTATCTCTGAATTTTTAAAACGTCCACCCCGATCTAAGGTGGCTCTGGCCAAAATGCCTATGCTCCTTCCATTTTGATTTTATCTGGAGCATCCATGCTCCAGCCCCTTTGGGCTGACGTGGAAAATTGCTCCAGGCAATTTTTTAAGATTTGTTAAGCACTTATGAGTACCTCATTATGACGGCTGACCTCTGCGGCTTGTGACAATGCCACAAGCCTAGAAGCTCTGCGCCAGGTTGCCATCCTTATTTACTCAGGGTAAACTGATTCGCACCATCCTGGTGCTCTCCCTTCGGGCGCACTGACGTGCGTCGAAAATGGCAATCCTGCCATTTTATCCGGTGGCTCCAGGCTTGGCGCCTCGCCTAAAACCAAACTAAAAGCAGTATATTTTGAGGTAGAGATCAGTCGTGAGTGCCAATCCTATCCAGAAAATAGTCGAATACAGTTTATGGAAAATATATGTCGGGTTTTTATAAAGTTGTCGATAATTACGATCAGGCTCTAGAAGGCTTTAGTCATAATATGACCGTCATGGTAGGTGGTTTTGGTTTATGTGGCATTCCAGAAGGCTTGATAAAAAAAGTTTATCAGCTGGGTGCCAATAATCTCACTTGTATCTCCAATAATGCGGGAGTCAGTGACTATGGCTTAGGCCTTTGGTTACAAAAGCGACAGATTAAAACCATGATAGCCTCTTATGTCGGTGAAAATGCTTTATTTGAATCCTTGTTGATCAATGGCGAACTGGAAGTTATCCTCACACCCCAGGGTACCATGGCTGAAAAAATACGCGCAGGTGGTGCTGGAATTCCGGCTTTTTATGTACCGGCGGGTTTTGGCACGGAAGTTGCCAAACACAAAGAAACTCGACAATTTAACGATAAGCATTATCTTCTGGAGCACGCTTTAACAGCAGATTTTTCCTTGGTTAAAGCTTGGAAAGCCGATACCATGGGCAACCTTATTTATCGAAAAACAGCGATGAATTTTAATCCGATAATGGCGACAGCGGGAAAAATAACCGTTGCTGAAGTTGAAGAAATCGTTGCGGTTGGAGAACTCGATCCGGAACGTATCGACACGCCGAGCATTTATGTCGATAGAGTGATCCTCGGAACTTTTGAAAAACGTATTGAGCAGAGGACTGTTAAATGAGAATCTTATGTTAACCCGTGAGCAAATAGCTCAGCGTATCGCGCTCGAATTAAAAGACGGCGACTACGTTAATTTGGGCATCGGTATTCCAACCCTGGTCGCTAATTATATTCCCAGCCACATACAAGTCATGCTGCAATCTGAAAATGGTTTGCTGGGTCTGGGAGAATTTCCCAGCGAAGCTGATATTGATGCTGATTTAATCAATGCTGGCAAGCAAACCGTGACCACAGTGAAAGGTGCCGCCTTTTTTTCCTCAGCTGATAGCTTTGCGATGATTCGAGGCGGACATATCGATCTAACCGTACTGGGTGCTTTTGAAGTAGATTGCAAAGGCAATATTGCTTCTTGGATGATTCCGGGCAAACTTATTAAAGGCATGGGGGGCAGTATGGACTTGGTAGCCTCTGCTCGCAATATTATTGTCGCGATGAATCATATCAGTAAAGATGGTCAGTCTAAGTTACTCAGCCAATGTACGCTGCCATTAACGGGCGTTAACTGTGTAAAAAAAATCGTCACGGAGTTAGCAGTGCTTGAAATCAACAATGGTGCTTTTCACTTATTAGAAAAAGCGCCTGGGGTGAGTATCGAACATATTCAAAAATGCACCCAGGGGGAGCTCGTCATCTCTGGGCAGATACCTGATATATCATTTGCTTTTTAGCTTACAATTCTTGTAATACTCCTAGAGGATGTCTTGAAAATCAAATTAAGCATTTATCTATCCTTTTAAGCATTATTTTTGACATTATTGCAAATAAAATCGCTTCGCTTGTAGTAGTCAAATATTCATAATCCTTAGCTGTCCTCCGGTAGCGGCCTATCCAAGCAAAGGTCCTTTCTACTACCCATCGTCTAGGAAAAATGGAAAATTCATTTCCCGGATGAACTTTTTCGACTTTTAATCATCCAGCTGCTTCATATTCGGTTTTAGGAAGCCAGAACCATCTTCTAGGACGCTTAATGACTTCTATCGCTATCTTAAACTTTCTCGCCAAATCTCTAATTTTTTGCCCTTGATAACCCATATCAAGCCAGATTTTTTTTTAGTTTCTTATGACTCGATTGCAAAGTGTGTAATAGGTGGTCTAAGCCTTGTCTATCATTGACGTCAGCAGTAGTGACTCTAGCTTGAACCAATAATCCTCCGGTATCCACTAAAATATGTCTTTTACGTCCATGAACCTTTTTTCCACCATCATAACCTTTCACCCCTCCTTTTTCCGTCGTTTTGATGCTCTGGCTATCGACAATGCCGGCACTTGGCTCTGCTTCTCTTTGAGATAACTGTCTTATTTTTCTGCTTAACAAGTGGTTCATCTTTTCGAAAAAGCCTAATAAACGCCAAGTCTGAAATTGAGTATAAACGGTTTTCCAAGGTGGAAAATCATGAGGCAAATGACGCCAAGAACAACCCGTTCTTAATAAATAAAAGATGGCATTGAGCATTTCTCTCTTACCATATTTGCAATGCCTACCTCGTTTGGTAGACTTATTTTTAGTCAGAGTTTCGATTAATTTCCACTCGCGATCGGTCAAATCATCAGGATAAGATCTACGGCAGCTTGTTTTCATGCCAATATCCTCTACATTAATTATAATATCCCTTTAAAATAACATGTTTTTAATTTTCAAGACCCCCTCTATACTCGTTCCATTTTGATAGCCAAATCTGACTCTGTAAATAGAGAAATGGCCAGTTATAGATACCCATTGCAGCCTAGATTTAGGTGTAACTACGTAATGTAGGATTTGGTATAATTCGGAGCATGAAAAACTTTGGCTTAACAAATGATAGAGCTACACGAACTCCGAGCGACAATATTTTAGGTTTACCCCCCTCTGCCCTCATTGAAGGGAAACGTATTTTAAGATAAAGTTATAGCTATTATATTAAATGCAAAGGAGAATATTATGTTTAGTCAATATCATCCAAAATCATCCAATTCTAACAGGCAGCAAAAAGTTTTAGACAAACAAGATAGCAATCTACAAGAAAAAAATAAAGAGCCAGATCTTAGCTGGAAACAGTGGGTTGGGAAAGCAGGTGGTACGCCCGAACAAGTTAAAAAAGCAATAGAAACATTGGGACGCCAACCTAAAAATGCTGAGGAATTATTTTTTTTAATCAATGTGATAACTACAGGCAAACCTCTTTCGGAAACTTTAAAGGAAGCTAATGAACAAAGTAAATGGACTCCCTATTAATTGCTTATAATAGGGTGAGTTAGCTCTAAATTTTGCAATTTATTTGCTGATTTTTAATTTATTCCAGTTTGGTAATTCAAATTAAGCGCAATCAGTTAATCAACTCGTGACTGAGTCCTTTTTAGCTCTGTTTCCAGATTATATCGCTTATTTAAAAGATTGTGGGTATCGGTATAAGTAAGGGATTTTATGCCAGGCTCAGAGCGCGAAGCATCTAGCCTATCATCTAAATTTTTTATCTCTTTTTGAATTTCTCTTGTATGAAATATTTTGACTTTTGCTTCCATTATATTGTTAAGTTCAAATTCAAAATAATGAGCCAAGCTAGGCTCATGCATAGTTCTATATAACTCTACAATAAAAGAAAACAAACTACAAAATTTCTAGTCCCTATATAAAATTTCGTGCCGGCTGGATAATGAGATAAAACGCACTTTATATCACTCTTTATAAAAACACGGTCATTCTGATTGAAAGCGTGGCGCGTGACGCCGATTATGAACTACAATAAAAACTTTTAGATGCCATGGTTCAAGATGCCAGGTTCGATACCAGCCTACAATAAGACAACACCCATGCCTTCCATATGGGGAAATGCTGCTTTAGCTGCCGGCCTGCGATTCAACACAGCAGAAGCCCCTTCAACAAGCCGTATGGATACGACCAAACGCCCTAGGAAATTATAAGCTCAGCCTTGACTGGCTTCTTGGTTCGAAAAGCTTAAAGCTCCTAGATCAAAGCAAACAAGGATGAATAGTCCTTGCACGGCCAAAGACAGACAGAATATACTTAGTTTTCATAATTAATAATATTTAGGGGAACCAGTCATGTTTGCTAATTATAATTTTACGGGGAAAATCATGGAAGGCAAGAAGCGAGGGAGAACAGACTATACTGCTGGGCTCCCACTTCCCAATCGTCGCCTGGATGCTTTAGCCCGCCTTCTTACCACTCAGGCGGCCTCTGTTGCAGTCATTATTATTGATGGCCAACTGCATATTACAGCCGATGATCTATACGCCAACAGTAGTCGAGGTGAAAATAAAAAAATCAGAAATTCCATAGAAAAAATTGCTAATTATTTTTATCAATTAGCAAGTGAGCGAGTACTTGGTTTCACTCGAGCTGAAGTCTTTGCCGAAATTTGTTCATTACATAGATTAGAGGTATTATCCAATCAGCTGACCTTGGTCATTCCAGATGAATTGCCTGCAAAAATAGCGGATGAACTGCTTAACCATCCAGACCACACTCAAAAAATTTATTTCCATCTTTACAATTACCACGAGTTAAGTACGGCCGCAGGGCTTGCTTATGGCGAGTTTACCCAGCTTTATCGCGATTTTAAAAAATTAGAAACCACTTTGAGATCGAAAACAGCAAAACAAGGTTTAGCTAGCCCTGTTGATGATGATTTAAAAACATTTTGTAATGCTTTTGCCCAGCAACCCGCAAAGATTTTAGAAAAAGAGACCCAAAAAGGGATCCATGCGGAAGTACAACTCTTAAGCCATTTTCTACAAAGCTACCAAGAGAAAGATGCCTCTTCCACCATATCCCACTACTTTTTCGGTATTTCTAAACTTTGTTGCCTGAGTTGCCGAGTTACCTTTGAGGTGGCTAATCAGGTATTTGAAGAACAGGGGATCCCCATACGATTGGCTACCCGGGGATACCATGACTTAGATTTTTATGGATGGCAACTTCCTGATTTATTGGCTACCAAAGATGCAGATCTCAACAAGTCATCTTCCAGTGCCCCACTTGCTCGGCTGGCTTACCAAATAGGCCAACGAGCTTTGCAACGGATAGAAGAATTGCGGATAAGACAACCTCAATCCATAAGAGATATTACATACGTATATGGCGCAGGTATGACTCAAGTCACTAGCCAATCAGTAAACACTGCATCCGTCAATAATCAAGAAATCGATGCTGCACATAAAAAACTAACAAGACATCGTGATTTTCTGATTTTCATGCAACAGCAAGAGCCGCATGTTTCACTGGCTGATGCCCTAAAAAAGGCTGATTTGGCTGAACAAATTTTTCTGTTAGAGCCATTTATAAATTTATATGGAGAGGATTTAGATTATTTTAATCAAGAAAATTTATTGGAGTCCTTCGCATCAATTTTAGAGAGTATAAATATAAATTTTAAAACAAACTCTTCTCAGGAAATTTCGGATGCCAATCTTTTACAAATATTACAAAATCCACATCTGGTTGGCGAGAAAATAGCAACAGCTTTCAAAGATGTCCAGCTCCCTTCGCCAAAAAAAGCACAAAGCTTCACATCATCCTCTGCGGGCTCCCAATCATTTAGTTTGAGCTCTGTTTCTGATACAATGCCGAGCAGTTTATCTGCTGCCGAAATCTTAACCGGCCCCCTCTCTGAACCCAGAACCCCATTGCTTCAAACCCAGCCATCAAAAAAAGAACAAGGAATTAAACGCACAGCCAGCAAAAGTCCTCGAGATCCCAGCCCTGGGATTGAAAAAAACAACACTAAAAAACAAAAAACCAGCCCTCCCAAAAACACACCTAGCGCATCGGCATCAAGCAGCTCGCTTACCTCACAGGGGCTGGCACATAGCTTGTCTCAAGTGAAAGCTAAGCTGATTTCGAATACAACCACACATTTCACCCGATCCTCAAAAATGAAAACGCCCATAGTTTCTGCCTACTCTGCTAGCCAAAGCCATTCCAGCAACCGTCCAAGCTCTGCAGCAACTCAGAAACCTTCAACGAACCCAAGCTCAAGCACACCACCCGTCACGCCAAAAAAAGGCAAAAAGAATAAATAATAATTCTTATCAATTTTGATGGATTTATGGATAATCCGACTTCAAATCATGGGTGCAGCGAGATCTGGTCAGTGGAGGCCATTGGCCTCAGACTGCCCACAGAACCGTGCGTGCGGATCAAGTACACGGCCCTTATGTTAAATGTAGGGGAAGGGGAGGTGGCCTAAGAGCATGTTCGCGAATCTTATTTCTTAGAGCAGATCTTGGGCACTTGGTGCGAATCAGCGGGCATAAGGCCCATGAGCATTGCGCGTGGGTAAGCAACGCCGCATCAAGCCAAAATCAAGCGCAGGATTTTTAGGCTTCTATTTCTTCGAGGCCAGCATCACCCCAACCCAAAGTTTCTTCTTGAGGTTGTTCTTCTTTTTGCATCATTTTCAGCAACAGTAAAATAGCCAAGCTCATGCTGCTACAAATAAAAATGGTGGCAAAAAACGCATACCAGCCCCAGGTATCGATCACGAGGCCCAAAGGCCAACCGGCCATAGCCGCACCCAGGTAAGCGAAACAACCGGCAAAACCGATCGAGGTGCAAGCGGCTTTTTTGCTAACAAATTCTGCTGCTGCCAGTCCGACCAACATTTGCGGGCCAAAAACCAGGAAGCCTATCAGGCTGATTAAAAAGAAATCTGCTAACACGTAGCCTGCAGGTAAATACCAAAGAATAGGAATGACAATCATCAAGCCCAAAGTACAGATCAGCATAAAGGGAACGCGTTTGCCTTGGAAAAAATAATCTGAACCCCAACCGGAAACCAATATTCCAAAAAAACCACCGATTTCAAACCAGGCTATAATTTGGCCGGCAATACTTTGAGAGCAGCCTTTGGCTTCAATGAGATACAAATAACTCCAGTCATTCATAGCGGTGCGCACCACGTAGACAAAAAAGTATACCGCAGCCAAAATCCACAGGGATTTATTAGTCAGCACCTGATCGATTAAAATTTCCCGCCAAGTTAAATTTTGTTGGGCTGCAACATTTTTTTGCTCTTCTTTATTGAGAGGTTCGCCTTTAAATTCTTCGATAGGCGGTAACCCGAGAGATTGAGGGGTGTCTCTTAAACGATTCAGCAAAAAGAGGCCAGCGCCAATACATAAGATCCCGGGAATGTACATAGCCCAGCGCCAACCATAGGCTTCTGCCCAGACAGCGCCAAAATAAGAAATCAAAGCGCCACCGACATTGTGTGAAGTGCTACAGACACTCCACCAGCTGCCTCGCTCTGATTTGGCATACCAATGGGTTAACTGTTTGGTACAAGGTAACCAACCCCAGCCCTGAAACCAGCCATTCAGACCCCAAAACACAGCGAGCGCGGTAAAAGAAGAGGAGGCGCCAAACAATAAATTGATAAAACCTGTGAGAATCAAACCCACTGCCATAAAATAACGTGGGTTCGCTTTATCAGACAAAATACCATTGGCAAATTTGCTAAATCCGTAAGTAAGAGAAAGAATACTGGCCAAGATCCCCAGATCGGCTTTGGTATAGCCTAAGTCGAGGGCTAAATTGTGTGCTGCAAAGGTAAAACTTTTGCGAGTGAGATAATAAAAGGCATAGCCTATATACATCGAGTAAAAAATTCGGATGCGCCAATAGTTGTAGTCGGCTTTAATGCGCGCAGGATCGAGTAGGGGTGCTATATGAGCGGCGGGTTTAAACAAGTTGCTGAGCTTTTCCATACTGACCATAGCCTCCTTAATTCAACCACATGCCGGGCAGAGTCCATAAAAGCCAACAGGGTAAAAATACAGAAACCAGAGAATTTAAAACAAGTTGATAAACTTTTAAAGAAGAGCGGTGATTTGGCTTACATAGGGCTTGCCCAAAGCAACAGCTACGGCTTCGTGCGTAACCTGGCCCTGACATAAATTGAGTCCATTGCGTAAATATTCGTTGTCTAAGCAAGCTTTCTGATATCCTTTTTTGGCCAACTGGCGAATAAAGGGCAAAGTAGCATGATTTAAAGCCCCAGTGGAAGTCAGTGGGACTCCTCCTGGCATATTGGTGACACAATAGTGTATTACACCTGCCTCTGTAAAGATTGGCAGATCAAAAGTAGTGCCACGGCTGCTTTCACAGCAGCCACCTTGATCAATGGAGGCATCTACAATCACCGAGCCCTGCTGCATAGAAGCCATCATCGAACGACTGATTAATTTTGGAGTACTGCTGCCCGGCACTAAAACAGCACCAATTAAAGCGTCTGCTGTTAAAAGAGCTTCGGCTAAGGCATGAGGCTCAGATACACGCAATCTTATTTGTGTACCATAACGTTCTTCCAACAGCTCCAATCGCTTGGAAGATTGATCAAAAACCGTCACCTCTGCGCCCATGCCTACAGCAATTTTTGCAGCCTGACTGCCAAGTACACCACCACCAACGACCACAATTTTTGCAGGCGAAATACCGGGAACCCCACCCATTAAAATTCCACGACCACCCTGAGCCTTTTCTAAATAGTGAGCCGCTACCTGAGTTGATAATCTGCCTGCAATCATGCTCATGGGGGCGAGCAGCGGCAAGCTGCCATTGATGTCTGTCACCGTTTCATAAGCCAGGGCAACGCACTGAGAAGCCAATAATTTTTCTGCAATATGGGGAATAGCTGCCAAATGCAAATAGCAGAATAAGGTATGCTGGGAATTAATCAGAGCGCATTCTTCTAGTTGAGGTTCTTTGACTTTAATAATCAATTCAGCTTCAGCAAAAATATCTTTAGCAGAAGGCAGAATAGTTGCGCCAACTTTTTGATAGTCCGCATCAGAGATACGAACACCCAAGCCTGCATCTTTTTCAACAAAGACACGATGACCCTCGTTTACCAGAATTCTGATGCTGGCTGGCGTTAAGCCAACTCGATATTCATGATTTTTTATTTCGCGAAGTAAGCCAATATGCATATGTTGAGCTGACTTAAACAGTGAAGTCTTTTACAGCCGCTTTTAAGACCATCACCGTATCTTGAATCGCCTTGCTCATTTTATGGCTTAACTCAGCACCTTGGGATGAATTCGATGAGGCTTGGGTGATGCTGCTCAAACTACTATTGATAGCTTCGGAAACTTTACTTTGCTCCCCTGTAGTTTTAGCAATTTGAATATTCATTTCACTGATTAAAGAAATAGCACCTTTAATAGCACGCAAGCTTTCACCTGCTTTGGCTGCTTCTTCCACGTTGGCTTGGGCGCGATTGCGGCCTTCTTGCATCACGGTTACAGCTTGTGCAGCGCCCGACTGCAAACGCTCAATCATATTTTGAATTTCTTGGGTGGATTGTTGAGTGCGCTGTGCCAGAGTTCGGACTTCATCTGCAACCACTGCAAAGCCACGGCCTTGCTCGCCGGCTCGAGCAGCTTCAATGGCTGCATTAAGTGCCAAAAGATTCGTTTGTTCTGCAATACCTTTAATAACGTCCAAAACGGTACCAATTTCTTTGCTGTCTGAATCTACCCGTTGAATAACTTCGCTGGCATTGCCCACCTCTTTGGCCAATTGGTTGATAGAGCTTAAAGTACGTGCGACTAAATCATCACCGCGGATGGTTTCTTGGCCTGCGGATTGGGCAGCACCCGCAGCATGTACCGCATTTTTTGCGACATCTTGTACCGTGGTGGTCATTTGATGAGTAGCGGCAGCAACTTGGTTAATTTCTTTTTGCTGCGAACGCAGTGCATCTTGGGCTTGAACAAGAATTGCAAGCAATTGATCGGTAAAATCAGAAAGCTTGGTGTTAGCGCCTTGAACCTGGGATACAATACTGCGGAACTTCTCTAGTAAAGCGCTAAAAGCGTTGGCAATACGACCTAGGCCGTCCTCAGGATGTTTGCCGGTTTTATAAGAGAGATCCGACTGCAACGCTGCTCTTTCAATACTTTCCCCTAAGTGATGCAACCGATCCAGGATGCAAGTAGTCACCCAATAACAAAATCCCAAACATATGATTGAACCTAGCATGCCGAGCATCACCAGGGTATGTAGGCTGGAGGTTGTAATACTCAGGGTTGGTTCTGAAGAAGCCCCTCCCCAAGCCACTAAGGCACTACCCAAGGTTATCACTTGCACGAGCACCGGCAGCACAAGCAAAATGGCTAGTTTGGTTTGAAGCTTGAAATTATTCATCTAGGGATCCTTCCCAGGTTACATACAATTTTTATTTAATTGTAGCTTCTTTATAAAGCTTGACAACAAACGGGGCATACTAGGTCATAGACTTTAAGAAACCTTATTCAGCTCTGACTAAACCTAAGCTCACTGCAATTATTATATAGTAACCACCGTTTCTTTAAAAAAACCGGTCCTGACGACATACGGGCAGCAATAATCATGACGTGTATGCTGAGTTGAGATGCCTGCTAACAAGGAAACAAAAAAGGTGAGATAGACCGTTTACATCCCAGAGCTAGTAGTCGCCGGTAGCCATAGAGTTTTTTCAGAACGAAGTGAGTGTGCAAAACGTTCGATAGGGCGTAAGCCATTTGAGAAGCCGATTAGCCTCATCAAATGAGGCTATGCTCGGCTGACGAGAGCGTATATATCCGCCTCTAAGTGAGCCGATTTTACTGCTCGTGCCTTGATGGTTTCCACGCTCTTTTTGCCTTAACTGTAAAAGCTAAGATCAAATCCATTTCTAATCCTTAAGATGACTTTTTTTAAGGAAAGCGCACGACAGACGCTCTTCTAAACTTTCTGGCTCAATATTGAGTTCTTTAAATAAAGCCAATAACTTTTTAATAAAGTCTGGCGCTAGAGTCTCTTGCCTTTTAGCATGTGGATTATGGTAGCTTACGGTCTCTTCATGAATTTTAAAGATATGCCCACTTTTTGTAGGATGGTTATCTAATTTCAAATCTTTTAATAAGTTTTCTATCTGCTCCTCTTTAAAATCTTGATAATTTTCTGTTTTGAATAAAGCCAGACACAAGCGCTGCTTTTTTGAGCTTAAGCTCTCAAAAGCTTGAAGCACACTTTCTCTAAAATGCGCTTTTTCGCTTTCTGCTGCAGCCGCTTTCTCTTGGGCTAGACGTTGGGCATTTTGCAAAAACAGCAACTCTTGTTGTTCTTTTTGAACTTGAGTCCGCTTAGCCTGCTCTTGCTCTTTGGCCCATTTGCGCTCTTGCGCCTTTACCTCCTCAAAAGAGGCCTCATCTTCAGAAGCGCTGTTTAATTCTTTTACAACAGCTTTAATATCGAGTTGTTTAATGCTAGATAAATCTTGCCCTGATCTTAATATAGCTGAGATCATTTTCTCAAGATAAGACATAGTGTATTTTAGCCGCACCTCGAGTTGAGCAAAAGTGACAAAGTCTTCCCAAGAAGATTTGCTTTCTTCTAAAAGCTTAGCTGGCGCCATAAATTGCACAGCATTCTGCACAAGTGACAAAATTAACTCCTTAAAACTATCATTTAATCCGAAAAAAGGAGAATTTTTTTCAATCAATTGTGCATTCTTTAAGTGCGAAGTTAGCGCTTCTAGCTTTAAAAGCTTTAAATTATCGTATATTAAAAATCCCTTAAAAAGCTTTTGATAAGCACGATTTATTTTTTCAAAACCAAGAATTTGGGAAGTATCCCAATCAGCTTTAAAAGCAGGAAAGTATGCTTTAAGCTGATGATAGCGATGTAAATAAATACCTATAAAGGGCTCTATGGAGGCTCTTGTTCTTTGTAGGAAGCTTAACAGCTTGTTGAACATTTCAATATGCTGTTTTTTACATAAATTTTCTATTTCCGTATTTTCCTGTAATAAGAGCTTACGATTAAGCACCTCTTTTTCTATATTAGCCACTATATGCCAATAGGGCGCCAGCTCAATCAAGGTGGCAGCCAGATCACCGTTAATGCTAGGACTATAAGTTGTAAGCTTTGCAAGGCGAAAGCTATTTAATTTAATAAACGCAGTTTTGGTATGCTGGGTAAAGATTCTTAAGATATGAAGAAGAAAGGTACTTTCGGTATGCAAAATTTGCATACCGATTCTCATACTTTGGAGCTTATCAGACGCACTTTGCTGTTTAAGTAATTTCTGTTGCCAGTTATTGGCTTTATGCAAATGGTTTTGTCTAATTTGTTGCAGCTGCCTTTGGGTAAAATCGTTTGATTTTTTCATACTGGTTTCAAATTCTACACCAAAAGCTGTAACTTGCTCTTGAAATCCTGCAAACACTTTAAGAGCTAAAAAAATTTGTTCTGTATCTTGCAGTAAAGCTTGGTTCAGATAACCTTGAGTCTCGTCACTCCAATTTTGATCTTGCATGGCCGTTAAAGCAGATTTTCTTTGCACTTTTTTAAGCTGTGCCAGTTGGCCCTCAATATTGGTTATGTTGGCTTGTACAGATTGAAGTGCTATATCTTCCTCATTTTCAGAAAGTTCACCTACCCTTGATACGTCACCCTGGAGGGGAAACTCGGCTCCTTCTGTTTCAGCATTTGCTTCTTGAAGTGCAGCAACAGCAGAAAACAATTTTGTGTAGTGAAACATTACATTTGTCAATGCATCGGCTGTAGAATCGTTATTCGTTGAACTCGCTGCAGAAGCGCCAGGTTGTTTAAACATATGTTAACCTTAAGATGTATTATATTAAGTATGATATCCGTGTATTAATATTAAAAAGATTGCAAAGCTTAATAAAATAAATTGAAGCAATAACTCAGCCACTTTAATATTGTTGAGGCATATTAACAAAGGTGCCTAAACTCTGTCAAAACTGACGATAACCATCACCTTAGTTGACATTCTGGTAAACTGGGAGAAAACAGCTGGAGGTATGCCTAATTGGAACACGAGCACTCAGCAATATAAAACACAAATTATGTGTCCTAGAACACGGCAAGGCAACCTAAAATATCGCTTTCACTTACGCCATTTTGGCATCAGTCGAAACGGGTATTGCTCCTGCTCTGATCTGCTCTCATAAAAACTCTACTTTAGAATGGACCGATTATAAGAGAGGATGACCAAGCGAAGCACACAATCAATTATAATTGGCAAAATACGTTCTGGATCCACTTAAAGCTCGTTAATTTAAAGCTCGTCAAACAACGTTGGTCGTCTCACCTCCCTTTAGCTAACTCGAACAGTTGCCTGGGGCCTTGCTAAAAGGACCCCGTATCTACAAGGCTGAGTCACTATAGGAGTTATTATTATGAGCAAAACAACAGAAAAAGAAAAAGTCTATGTCGGCATCGATGTATCCAAACGGCAGCTTGATGTCTGTCTCTTACCCCAAAAGAAAATATTTCAAGCAGCCAATGATGTGGCTGGGAGCCAAAGCTTGCTGAAAATGCTTCCCAAAAAAGTCCAGTGAATCGTTTTGGAAGCAACCGGCGGCTATGAAAAAGCAGCAGCAGAAAAGCTCATTCAAGCTGGTTATGCAACCAGTATCATCAACCCGAGAATGGGTAGAAGGTTTGCCCAAGCGATAGGCCAATTGGCCAAAACCGATAAAATTGATAGCCAAGTCTTGGCTTTATATGCTCAGAAAATTGAGCCTAAAGCCAAAGCCAAATTCTGCAAAAATAACCAGCTTTTAGTGGATATAAAAGCTCGACGAAGCCAACTCTTACCTATGATAGGAATGGAAAGAAGCCGTTTAGAGACTGGAAGCACTGATGTAAAGAAGAGTTTAGCTAAGTCTTTAAAGTACTTGAAGAAAGAGCTTAAACAAGTCGACAAGGATTTGCAGGAGTCGATTAAGGGGATCCCAAATATGCCGCCAAAGATAAGCTCTTGCAAAGTGTTTGTGGGGTAGGCTTTGTGGTTTCTGCCACTCTCAACGCAGACTTGCCAGAGCTGGGAACTCTCAATGCGAAAAAAATCTCTACCTTGGTTGGAGTGGCGCCGTTAAACCGAGATAGTGGCGTGTTATAGGCAAGCGTTGCGTTTAGGGAGGAGGTGCCACCGTGAGAGCTCCCCTGTATATGGCCACTCTATCAGCCATTAAAAGGGATCCTGCCATCAAGATCTTCTATGAACGGTTACGTAAAGCGGCTAAAGCAGCTAAGGTCGCTTTAATGGCCTGCATGCATAAATTATTAATCATTCTAAATGCCATTTTAAGATCAGGCATTGCTTGGCGAGGAGGGCTTCAAAATGCTTGACTTCGAAGACAGTTGCTCTCCCTCAAGGAAGAGACCTTCCGGCGCGTTAAGATAAGGTCCTCATTTACAACCGTAATGCATATTAACAGGGCTTGCCTATTGAAATAACCACTTTATTGGATTATTTTTCCAATAAAGGAGGGATTTATGGGACTAGTAAAACGATTTTTCACACCTAACGATCGCAGTTTCTTTTGATTCGCCCCTCGTGGCACGGGTAAATCCACCCTTATTAAAAATTTATCTTAACGCGCAGAAAGACCTCTTCCTTACCATCAAAAGTGCCTTTGTCAGTAACGGTTTTTTTAAAATTAACGTTGCCGGCATTTCTGTTGCCGGATGATCTATTTTTAATCTTAAAATTAAATTGCGCCTATCAGGCTCACTTAATTAAGTTATTTATGAAAAATTTACAGATTTTTGGAAACGATCAGAGATGAAGTCTAAAGCAATATTGATCATTTCTCGGGAGTGAGGGATGAATTCGTCCGTCAATGTCCTTCGTTGGCAATGCGCTCTAAACTGACCTCAGCCATACGGGCGGGAGCGGTTCCAGGAAAGCGTTCTATAACAGAATTTAAATGTTGTCGTGCTAATAGCCAATTTTCTTTTTCGATTTCAATCAGGCCTAATTTCAAAAAAGCATCGGCAGTTTTGCTATGTTTGGGAAAGATGCTGGTTAGCAAGGTAAACTCTTGCTCCGCATGATTTAACAGCTCAGTTTGGCTGTGATCGGCCTGCCACTGAGTCATATACACTTCGCCGAGCCAATAATGGCTTTGTGCAGCATATTCACCTTGGGGAAAGTCTTGAATAACCTTATGGAGATCCTGAATAGCCTCAGCATATTGTTTATTTTTTACAGCTTCGTAAGCTTGATAATAAGCCTGTCTCTCTGAGCTTTGAGTCGGTGTAGAAGCAAGCACCGCGGGCTCCGTGGGGAAACTCGCAGTAGTTGTCGTGGTCGTATTATCTGCTAGCCCAGCTGCCGCCAGACTTGAAATAACCGGCGTGATAGCGGTTTTTGATACAACCCTAGAGGACTCATCTGAAGCCGAAATTTTCTGCTGTGTGCCCGTTGCAGCATCTAAACGCTTTTCAAGATTTAAAAATAAATCCTGCTGCCTTTTAGCCAAGATTTGCAGCTGATTTTGCTGTTCTTCTAAAAAACCTCTCAGCTGCCGAACCTCATCTTGCAAAGCATTGAGCTCTTTTAAGCTTTCAATCTTGACCGGGTTTAATTGGCGCTCCACTTGAGCCAGCCGTTCATCCAGAGAACGCTTGCTACTTTCTCGCGCCGCAAGGCCGGGTGCCTGGCACAACACTGCCAAGGCGATAGCCCAAGTGGTTACTCGCATATTGATTCCCTCGATTTAAATTTAAGGCCAGTTGCTCAAAACGAGCCTCTATTCTACCTCGTAAACAATTTCAGCTCGACGATTTAACTGCCAGGCCGCATCATTGTGATCTAAAGCCACTGGCCGTTCTTTGCCATAACTAACCACGGAAATTTGGCTTTGGGGCACACCCTTCATCATCAGTACATTGGCCACAGCTTTAGCGCGACGTTCTCCTAAGGCCACATTGTATTCCGGGCTGCCGAGTTCATCGGTATGGCCTTCTAGCCGAATGCGTCGCTTGGGGCTTTCCATTAAATGCTTAGCATGGGCATAGACCGACATCATGTCTTTTTCTGACACCTCGGCTCTATCGTGAGCAAAATAATAAGTACGTTGAGCCAATAAATTTTGTTCTTGCTCAGGGGTGATCTCACTGCCGTAAAACTGAGTCGCATCGGCAACGCCCACCAATCCTGCATCGTGGCCACTACGGCTCTTAGAAGAACAGCCGATAACCGTGCTGAATGCACAGCTCAGCAATAAGACTTTTATAACTTTTTGAATATCCATGGTCTTCTCCTCTGTAACACAATAAAATTATCAATGTAAAAACGGTGACCAAGCAGGCTCTTGAACATTGCCTTCTCGCGCTGGTAAACGCAATTTAATACGCCCATCTAACGACACAGCCCCCAAGATGCCTCGCCCGCCATCCTGTGAGCCATAAAGGACCATCATACCATTGGGAGCCAAGCTTGGGGATTCATCTTGCGCGGCATGGGTCAGGACTTTCAATTCGCCATTTTGTAAATTTTGTACCGCAATCCTATAGGCGCCATTTTCCGTGCGATGCATCATCACCAAACGCTTGCCATCGGGGGTTAATGAAGGTCGGGCATTGTAGTCACCCTTAAAAGTCAGCCGCTCAATGCGATTGGATGCCAAATGTGCCCGATAGATCTGCGGTTTGCCGCCACGGTTAGAGGTAAAAACCACCGATTGGCCATTGGGATCCCAGCGAGGCTCGGTATCGATGGAGCTCCCCTCGGTGATGGCTCGCAATTGTTTGCTCGCAATACCCAAAGTATAAATTTTGGGATTGCCATCTTTTGACAAGACCAAAGCCAAGCTCTGGCCATCAGGCGACCAAGACGGTGCTCCATTGATGCCGGGAAAATGGGTAATATTTTGAATGCGGGCAGAGGCGATATCGACCACGTTGACGCCAGCACGGTTATTCTCAAAAGAAACAAAGGCCAGCTGCTTACCATCGGGAGACCAAGAAGGCGACATCAAAGGGTAAGATGAGCGCAACAGCTGTTTGGGGTTAAAACCATCGTGATCGGCGACTTCTAACACATAACTTGCCTTGCCGCCACCATGCTGAGTGACCGAGACATAAGCAATCCGAGTCGAAAATATCCCTTTAATACCAATCAGCTTTTCAAAGATGTGATCGCTGATATGATGGCCTAAGGCTCTTAAGTCTTGAGCACGGATATTATCGAAACGCATTTCCAATAGGATCGGAGCTTTTAAGTGATCTTTGTTAAAGGTATCGAGTAACGAGAAAGTCACTTCATACTGACTATTACCGGTTTTGCGAAGTTTGCCCAAAACCATGGACTCAGCACCCAGCTTTCGCCAATAAGGATATTGCACCTGTTCTTTGCTAGCGGGAAATTGGTCCATGATAGATACGGGCAAGGCTTTAAACTGGCCACTGCCACTTAAATCTTTGCGAATAATATCAGCGATATCGTCTAAACCGGCAGTCTGATCACCCTGAAAAGGTAAGACTGCAATCGGTAAGCCTCCCTGGTGCCCGCCAGAGATTTCTAAATAAATGGAGGCCGAGGCAGAGCTCACTAAACCAAAGGCCAACAGAAGGCTCAGGCTTAAAAGAGAGATAGAATAGGCCAATCGCTGTTTAATCTTCATTTTTTACCTTCAAAGTGATGGATTTAAGTTTACTCATAACGTCAGGATCTGGGGATACTGCAAAAGGGGCTGCCTTTAATATGGCATTGATGGCAGTACTGTCATAAGCGGCATGACCGCTTGATTGAATCATTTTCAGATCGACGACTGAGCCGTCCGGCAGCACCCGGAAATCGACCGTAGTCGCCAAATCAGAGGCCAAGCCAAAAATCGTTGTTTTATGAGAACGGATTTTTTCAGTCATCTCTCCTGTTAAGCGGGCCACCTCGGAGTCGACAAATTTTAAATGTTGTTCACGCGCAGCCTTGGCAGCTTGTGCCTTAACACCAGCCGCTTTGGCATCCAGCTCGGCTTTCTTTTTGGCGTTGGCTTTTTTGTCTTCCTCGGCTTTGCGCGTTTTATCAGCAGACTTTTTTTTATCCAAAGCTGCTAAACGTTTTTGCTCTTTGTCTTCAACGCGGTCTCGGGTGGCTTCTTCTTCAAGACGGCTAGCTTCTTTTTTTTGTTGTTCTTGCAGAATTTGCAGCTCTTTTTGTATTTTCTCCTGCTTTAAGCGCAATTGGGCTAAATTATTTTCTTCTAATTGCTTGGCCTGAGTAATCGCTTGTAAAGCCTTTGCTGCATCTTCTTTTAGTTGTTGACTTTTGATAGCCTCGGCTTTACGAGCAAGTTGAGTTTCTAAAAGTTCTGCTTTCAAGCGCTCTTGCTCTTCTATTTGTAATATTTGTAAATCTTTTTGAGTTTGTTCCTGGGCTTCTAAACGTTGTATTTCAGCTTGAACTTGAGCTTCATCTACTATGACAGCTTGCATCGGATCGAACTCTGCATGCATCGGCGCATCACTGCCCGAGTGAATCACCTGAGTCATATTGAAAAGCAGAGTGAGGGCCAAGGCCACATGTAAGGCCAGCGCTAAACTAAATCCCAAGCCATATTCTTTTAACAACGCTTTCACGTTATTTCCCTATATGTTAAGTGATCTGTTGGGTGATCAGACCCACTTTATTGACGCCTGCTTGCTGTAATAAAGCCATGGCTCTCACCACAGCTCCGTATTCAACACCGGCATCGCCTCGAACCATCACGGCGCGCTCTGGCCGACGTTTTAATTCTGCAGCAATCCGTATCAATAATTCATTTTCTGTTAACGGTTCTGAGCCTGAATCTAAATACAAAGCGCCTTGGGCATCAACAGAAATGACCAAAGGTGGTTTTTGATCTTGAGGCAGAGTTTCAGACTGGGCCTGAGGCAAATCGACTTTCACACCCTGAGTTAATAAAGGCGTGGTAATCATAAAAATAACCAACAATACCAACATCACATCGACATAAGGCACGATATTGATTTCGGCGACAGGGCGCCTTCTTCCAGGCCTTAAATCAAACAGAGACATATTATTCTCCTAGGCTGAGCCCATCTGCGATACCGAATCACTGTCATGCATTTTTGAAGATGCCAGAGTGAGGCTATGGGCTTGTCGGTGTAAAATGCTAATAAATTCTTCTGAAAAAAGGCTATAACGATTAGCCAAACTTTGAGATTTTTGAGAATAACGATTGTAAGCCATAGTCGCCGGAATTGCTGCAAACAGACCCATCGCCGTCGCAACCAAAGCTTCGGCAATACCCGGAGCCACCATAGCCAAGGTTGCTTGTTGCTGTTGGCCCAAGGCTCTCAATGAATTCATAATGCCCCAGACGGTGCCAAATAAGCCTACATAAGGGCTAATAGAACCAACGGTTGCTAAAATGCCCAGATTGGCTTCGAGGTTTTCAAGTTCCCGGCTTAAAGCCACCCTCACCACTCGTTGAACGCCGACCATAATGGCTTCGCCCGGCATGCCAGTTTGTTTGCGCAAGCGGATAAATTCTTTAAAGCCTAGCATAAACAGGGTTTCCGCAGGGGTCAATTCAGTTCTCTGGCTAGACAATTTTTGATAAAGACGGCCTAAATCCACGCCCGACCAAAAGGTTTCTTCAAATTCATCCAAGGTTTTTTTGGAATGATCCAAGGCCTGCCATCTCTGAAAGATAACTGTCCAAGAAGTTAACGAGCCTAGTAATAACAGCCCCATAACCACTTGTACCAACAAGCTTGCATTATAAAATAGGCTAAATAACGACAGATCAGTGCTCACAGCTCCCCCCTTTTGTTTGGTCTTCCACAAGGACCACAAAGGAATTTTGGCGATTTATATATGAATTACTATAGTACCTGATCCACATTTCCAAATGAATCCTTTTAAAGCTTAGTCTCTAAATAAAACCTAAGAGTTTATCTTCTTAAAGCTTGTAGCAAACTTTTATCATCCATGCCTTCAGCCCGATGGTTCCTCAACCACACACCCGCCCCACTTGCGCGCCCTGGAACTCCCGCCCCGCATTGCTACTCAATGGTGGCCCCGCCAGCGACAGCAGAGCCGGTGGCTTTGTTAAATACCCCTAGGGTTGCAGTGATTCGGCAACCAAAGAAATAGCTGAAACCCTCAGCGAGGGCAAGAATACAGAGAGCGTCGATACGACTGGTGAAGAGTTCAGTAACTGTAAAAAATGTGGGCAACAATATAGATAATTTTCCAGATCAATCCGAGATTTTTGCTAGCAGAAAGCGCGGCTGGTTTGGATATAGTACGAATAGCCGCTAAAGCGAAATGACCGGCACCTCTAAACCAAAATGGCGATAAGCAAGTGCTGTCGCCACACGGCCTCTAGGGGTGCGCATCAGCAAACCTTGTTGAATTAAATAAGGCTCCAACACATCTTCAATGGTCCCCCGCTCTTCACCAATGGCTGCAGCTAAGCTATCGAGACCTACCGGGCCACCACTGAATTTATCCATAACGGTTTGTAAAAGTTTTCTATCCATCAGATCAAAACCTGAAGCATCAACATCAAATAAACTTAAGGCTTGATCAGCAATCGCAGCATCTATTTGCCCATTTCCTTTTACTTGAGCATAATCTCGCACCCGCCGCAATAACCGATTAGCGATACGAGGGGTACCCCGCGAGCGTTTGGCGATTTCAGAAGCACCTGCAGATGCGAGGATCACTTTTAAAATTTCTGCGGAACGTTGCACAATTTCCAACAGATCTTGGTGATTATAAAACTCTAAACGCTGCACGATCCCAAAGCGATCTCGCAGCGGTGAGGTCAGCAAACCTGCGCGGGTAGTAGCGCCCACCAAAGTAAAAGGCGGTAAATCTAAACGAATAGAACGTGCAGCTGGTCCCTCGCCAATCATCAGATCCAACTGGCCGTCTTCCATAGCAGGATAGAGTATTTCTTCAACAGCCGGGCTTAAACGATGGATTTCATCGATAAACAACACATCTCTGGGTTCTAAATTGGTTAATAAGGCCGCCAAATCGCCGGCTCGTTCTAATACAGGTCCTGAAGTTTGCCGCAAAGAAACACCCATTTCACTGGCAATAATATGAGCTAAAGTCGTTTTACCCAGACCCGGGGGGCCAAAAATCAGTACATGATCTAAAGCTTCTTGTCGGCCACGAGCGGCATCAATAAAAATGCCCATTTGTTCGCGCACAGCGGGCTGGCCAATATATTCTTGCAACCGCTTAGGCCGAATGGCTTTATCGAGATTCTCTTCCCCGATCCGGGGTTGCTGGCTAATAAGACGGTCTGCTTCAATCATCAATAGTCCCCTTGCATTAATTTTTATAAAACCCGGGCTAAATTTTGTAAAGCAAGCCGCAAGATCTGTTCTAAACTGCCACCATCTTGAGGAGTGTTTTGAATAGCACGATTGGCTTCCGCCATAGAATAACCCAAAGCCAGTAAAGCATGAATCGCTTCATCTTGCACGTGACGTACCGTTTTAGGCGCAGCTCCATTGATATGGATCACATGACTAGGAGTTTCCAAAAGTTTGCCTCGCAGTTCAATAACCAGCCTTTCGGCGGTTTTTTTACCTACACCGGGTAAGCGCACTAAGGCTTCAGTTTCGGCTAAACCCACAGCTCTGATAAAAGCATTCACTTCCATTCCAGACAGAATACCGAGAGCCATTTTAGGACCTACACCTGAAACTTTAATTAATTGACGAAACAAGCTGCGTTCTTTTTCATGGTAAAAACCATAAAGGGTTTGAGCATCTTCCCTCACCGAAAAATGAGTATATAAAATAACCGTTTCGCCCAGTTCAGGTAAAGACTCAATGGTCGATAACGGTGCTTGCAGCTCATAACCGACTCCATTGATATCAAGTAACAAATCCGGAGGGTTGTTGCTGATCAGCTGTCCTTTTAAACGGCCAATCATAAAAACTCCCGCTCCGTTTGTGCATGGCAGATCGCAATAGCTAGAGCATCTGCTGCGTCTTCTGGAGGCAGGCCATTCAATTTTAAAAGAGCTTTCATCATATGTTGCACCTGTTGTTTATCAGCGGCGCCATATCCCACAACAGCTTTTTTGACAGCGCGAGCCGAGTATTCTTCTACTAAAAGATTGGCCGAAGCCAAAGCCACCAAAGCCGCCCCTCGGGCTTGACCAAGCTTTAAAGCCGCAGCGACATTTTTGTGCATAAAGACTTGTTCGATAGCACCGACGTCTGGCTTATATTGGGCAATAATTTCATTCACCCCTTCAAAAAGGTGTTTTAAACGCTCAGGCCATGGGTATTTGCCAATTCGAATACAACCACTGGCCACATAAAAAATTTTATGGCCCTGTTTTTGAATAACCCCAAAACCGGTAACCTGAGAGCCTGGATCAATACCTATAATGCAAGTATCGCTAACAATCTTAATACCCATTTAAGCCCAATCTGCTAAATGTTCATCGTCAATTTCAGCATTTGAGTGCACGCTCTGCACATCATCTAAATCTTCTAATAAATCTACCAGCTTGATAAAACGTTCGGCGGTTTCTTTATCTAAATGAGCAGTGGTGGTGGGTAGCTGAGCAATTTCAGCACGAACCGGCATCAGCCCCGCTTTTATTAAAGCTTCTTTCACAGTCTGAAAATGTTCCGGCTGAGTATGAACTTCTATCGAGGTGTCTTCAGCGATAATGATATCTTCAGCACCCGCTTCTAAAGCAATTTCCATAATCTTATCTTCAGAAGCACCTGGTTCGAATTCTATTTGACCCAGATTATTAAACAAATAGCTGACCGAGCCATCGGTTCCTAGATTGCCACCATATTTATTAAATAGATGACGCACCTCTGAAACCGTTCGGTTGCGATTATCGGTTAAACACTCCACCATGATGGCAGCACCGCCGGGGCCATAGCCTTCATAGCAAATGGCTTCCATTTTTTCATCATCCAAACTGCCACAGCCACGTTTAATCGCTCTATCAATGGTGTCGCGCGTCATATTGGCATCTAAAGCTTTATCGATGGCGGTGCGAAGCCGCGGGTTAGCCCCAGGATCATCGCCACCTTGCCGAGATGCGGTGGTAATTTCACGGATCAGCTTGGTAAAAAGCTTACCACGCTTCGCATCTTGGGTGGATTTGCGAAATTTAATATTAGCCCACTTGCTGTGACCTGCCATTGTCCCCCCTCTTTACCGTATATCTAGACTCTAGCGCTTAAAAGGAAAATATCAAGGTAAACACCTTAAGACTATTTCTCCACACTGGTCTCGCGCTTTTTAGGCAATTCAAGCCTAATATGTAATTCTTTAAGTCTGTCTGGCGTTACTTCGTTGGGAGCCGCCATTAATAAATCTTGAGCATTCTGATTCAGTGGGAAGGCAATCACTTCGCGAATATTGGGTTCGTCGGCCAGCAACATCACGATGCGATCGATCCCAGGAGCGGCTCCTCCGTGAGGAGGCGCGCCATATTTAAATGCGTTTAATAAAGCACTAAAGCGTTTTTCCACTTCTTCGCTGCTATAACCGGCAATGTCAAAAGCTTTATACATGATCTCAGGCTTATGGTTTCTAATAGCACCACTACAGAGTTCAATACCATTGCAAACGATATCATATTGATGAGCTTTAATATTTAAAGGATCTTCATTTAACAAGGTTTCAAGGCCACCTTGGGGCATCGAAAAAGGATTATGGCTGAAATCAATTTTCTTAAGATTTTCATCCCACTCATACATCGGGTAATCCACCACCCAACAAAACCGGAATGCAGCTGTTTCGCGCAGGCCCAAAGCATCACACACTTTGTTGCGAACCAAATGACTAAACTTCTCAGCTTTGGGTTTTTTATCGCAAACAAAGAATATAACATCATTTGAATCAGCCCCCGTTAAAGACTTTAACATCGTTAAGCGATGTTCATCCAGGTGTTTAGCAATCGGGCCTTTGGCTTCATTGTCGGCAAAAGCAATATAGCCCAAACCTGCAGCGCCCTCGGTACGTGCCCACTCGTTTAATTTATCAAAGAAACCACGAGATTCTTTGGCTGCATTGGGGGCTGTTAAGCCTCTGACGACAGCGCCCTCAGCTACCAGTTTACTGAAAACTGCGAAACCACTTTCTTTAAATGCCTCAGTGACATCACACCATAACAGTGGATTGCGCAGATCCGGTTTGTCACAACCATATTGCAGCATGGCTGTATCATATGGGATCTGTGGGAAAGGTTGGGGTGAAACTTTACGATGCCCAGCAAATTCGCTAAAACAACCAAATAGGACTTCTTCTAATACTTTAAAAACATCAGCTTGACTACAAAAAGACATCTCCATATCTAATTGGTAAAACTCTCCGGGTGATCGGTCAGCCCTGGAATCTTCATCCCGAAAACAAGGCGCTATTTGAAAATATTTATCAAAGCCCGCCACCATTAAGAGCTGTTTAAACTGCTGAGGCGCTTGGGGCAAAGCATAAAAATTTCCCGGATGATGACGACTGGGTACGATGTAATCGCGTGCGCCTTCAGGTGAGGATGAAGTCAAAATAGGCGTTTGAAATTCTAAAAAACCTTGATCTTGCATGCGCTTGCGAAGGCTGGCAATAATCTTGCTGCGCAGCACAATATTGGCATGAACTTTCTCACGTCTTAAATCTAAAAAGCGGTAGCGTAGCCGAAGTTCTTCAGGTAGTTCGTTGTCAGCTGCAACTGGCATGGGCAAAAGCTGTGCTTCAGATTGAATTGCTAAATTTTTAATATGAATTTCTATCGTGCCTGTGGGCAGAGTCGAATTCACGGTTACAGCACTGCGCGCCATCACCATACCGGTAATGGTCACCACGCTTTCTAAGCGCAATCTTTCAGCCTCACTAAAATAGCTGTTGTTATTATCAATAACACATTGAGTAATACCAAAGTGATCGCGCAAGTCAATAAACAACAAATGCCCATGGTCGCGCTTGCGATGCAGCCAGCCCGACAAGCGGACTTCTTGATTTTGGTGCTCGAGAGTTAATTCAGCACAGGTGTGACTGCGATAAAGATGCATCATATTTTTTCCCATTTAAAACTGACTGATTAAAAACTGGCGTTCATTCTAGGTTGCGTTATTGGGTTGTTTTGCAGGCTCAGGATTCTTGTCTGGCTTTTTGTCACTCGATGAGGTAACCGCTGCAGTTGCAGGCAGGGCCTCATTGGCCGCTGTCGCTGCTGTCGCATCCTTAGGGTGGTCGGCTAAATTTCTTTTGTCGGCACTGGCTTTAAAATCAGTTTCATACCAACCGCCACCTTTAAGACGAAAGCCAACTTTTGAAATAATTTTATGAAAGTCCGTATGCTGACACTCAGGACACTGCTGCAAAGGCTCATCAGAGATTTTTTGCAACAGTTCCAGATGATGTTCACAGTGTTCGCAATGGTATTCGTATATGGGCATAAATCACCTAAACATGAATAAGGGGTATATAAAAATTAGGTCAATCAACCTAAATTCTGTAAAGCTAAACGGGCCGGCAATTATTTTTTCAATTCATCCCAAAGTCGATGACGCTCGGCTTCCATGGCGGCGTTTTCTTTTTCGATTTCAATACTTTCTACCGTAGGCGCTTTTTGCCTAGGCTTGCTTGGCTGAGGCCTCAAGCGGTGTCGACATTGCTCTGCCCCTTGTTCCCAGCCACGGGCATAGGGGGGCTCAACCTCAAAACGACTGATTTGTTTTTGCAGCTGAAAGCGTTTATCGCCCAATAAATGGCGAGCAGTGGCGCAGCCATCAACATAACCTTCCGCATAATCCCTGGCCTTGCCTTCTTGGATAAGCAGCTGCCTTTGACCATCTAAATACTCATCAGCTGAGAAACGGCTACAACCACCCACGCTTATGAGACCTATTAATAATACCGCTCTGATCATTCCTTGCTACCTCAGCTGACATCGTCGCTTAACATAGCATTTTTATGCTAGAGTGTGAACATGCCAAAGGACGGCAACAGCCGACAATTCCCAGATTGGGCAGTTTGGCCAGCAAGCTGGAAGCTGCTACAGTTTTTTAATGTCTATCGCCTTAGTTTAAACTTAGGCTTATGGGCTTTGTATACTTTTGGCTCGAATTGGTTGTTGTCGAGCAACGGCAATTTTGTCACCATCTGTCAATTTTACTTGGCCACTAGCCTCATTTATCTGATCTTCGGCTTTTTTCAACGATCTGGCTCTACCAATCAAGTTGCTTTACAAACTTTTTTAGATATTTTTATCATCACACTATTAGTGCACACGGGCGGTGGCTTGCAGAGTGGCTTTGGCTGTTTGTTGCTGTTGGTGATGATCAACGCCAGTATCTTAATGCCCGGAAGGCTCTCTTTTATCTATCCTGCAATTGCCACTCTCAGCCTTTTGGCCGAACAGGCCTATAGCATTTTAAACCAAAATATAGAAAGCCAAAATTTCACCCAAAGTGGCATGCTGGGTATGGCTTTATTTGCAACGTCCTATGCCACCAATATTTTGGCTAAGCGGTTAACGCATAGTGAGGCTTTAAGGCAACAACAACAAAATGAACTAAAAAATTGGGAAAGTCTTAATTCTCTTATCATTCAAAACTTACCTGCCGGTGTTGTGGTCTTAGACAAAAAAAACTGCATTCGAATTTTTAATTTGGTCGCAGAACAACTTTTAAATTTGCCGGCAAACGTCTATGGCAAACAGCTCGCAGAAATCTGCCCTCCTCTAGAAGAAACTTTAAAAAAATGGCAGCTGCAATCTTGCTCAGCGACTCTATCCCCATTTGCTCTCAGCCATCAAGGCCATGAGTGCATGGCCCGCTTTACTTTATTAGGCGACTCTGATCCTTTGGGCTTGATGATATGGCTAGAAGATGCTGCTCGGCAAAACCAAGCAGCTCACCATATGAAGCTTGCCTCCTTAGGCAGATTAACCGCCAGCATTGCCCATGAAATACGCAACCCTTTAAGCGCTATTCGTCACGCTTCTCAACTACTCACTGATGAAAACGATTGTTTACAAGAAAACCAACGGCTCTTACAAATTATTCAAGAAAATGCTACCAGAACCAACACCATCATTGAAAATGTTTTGTCTTTGTCGAGCGCTAAACCACCACGGCCACAATGTTTTGCGCTTTTGCCTTGGTTGAATAATTTTTCTAAAAATTTATTGATAAGGGACATCAAAAACCCCCTTATAAAACTGCAAATTACTCCTGTAGATTTACAGGTGGCTTTTGATCCAGAACAACTGCATCAAATACTGATCATTCTATGTGATAATGGCTTTCGGTATAGCTTAACGGATGCCAAGAACCCCTATCTGGTTATCAAGGCACACTCCTTGAATGGCAGTCATGTTTGCCTGGATGTCATCGATACAGGTCCTGGGGTGAATGACAGCATTTTAAAACATCTCTTTGAACCCTTTTGCAGCAGTGAGCCCAAAGGCACCGGTTTAGGCTTATTTCTCGCCAGAAGCCTCGCCGAAGCCAATGGTGGCAACTTAAGTTATCAGCGCACAGAGAGCGATGCAAGTTGCTTCCGTTTACAGCTGCCGATTTTTTTATTCAGGATGAAAAATTATGACAACTCCTTTAGCACTGATCGTTGATGATGAACCAGATTTACAAGAACTATTGGTCATGACTCTTAAACGGATGAATATTCGCGCTTTAGCTGCCAATAGTTTGGCTGAAGCAAAACAGCTGTTAAAACAGCATAACTTTAATTTTTGTTTAACAGACATGCGTTTGCCTGATGGCGATGGTCTGGATGTTTTACGGCAAGTTCAAGCCAAATCACCGACAATCCCTATCGCTTTGATCAGCGCCTATGGCAGTATTGAACTTGCAATTCTGGCCTTAAAAAATGGTGCCTTTGATTTCCTCACCAAGCCTTTGGATCTGCAAATATTACGCCAATTGGTGCAAGCTGCTCTTAAAGCCTCCCCTGTTAACAACCCTGAGACACCGATTCAAGAAGAGCGGCTCTTAGGCCGTTCACCCCTGATAAAAGAACTGCGGCAAAATATTCAAAAATTATCGAGAAGCCAAGCACCCATTCATATTACCGGCCCTTCAGGCTCTGGGAAAGAGCGCGTGGCACGCCTGATCCATGAAACAGGGCCTCGAGCCAAAATGCCTTTTGTAGCAGTCAATTGTGGGGCCATTCCGCGTGATTTAATGGAAAGTGAATTTTTTGGCCATAAAAAAGGCAGCTTCACCGGTGCTGTTCACGATAAGCCGGGTTTGTTCCAAGCGGCTCATCTAGGTACTCTTTTTTTAGATGAAGTGGCTGAACTGCCTTTTGATATGCAAGCAAAACTGTTGCGTGTGATTCAAGAAAAAGCCTTTCGACCGGTGGGTGAGACCAAAGAATCCATCGTGGATGTGCGAGTTTTAAGCGCTACCCACAAGGATCTCCGAGCACTGGTTGCAGAAAAGTTGTTTCGAGAAGATTTGTTTTATCGAATTGATGTCATAGAAATCAAGGTTCCAAGTTTAAAAGAACGTCAAGAAGATATTTCTTTGCTCGCCGAATATATTTTGCAAAATTTAGCCAAAAATGCCGGCTTAAAACAACCTGAACTCCTGCCAGAAACCCTGCAGGCTCTCAATCAATACAGCTATCCTGGCAATATTCGAGAACTAGAAAACATCTTAGAAAGAGCCCTTATTTTGTGTGAGCATCACATCATTCAACCTCAAGACTTGCGGCTATCATTCTTAGGGCCCACCGATACAGGGTTGATTTCCAAAAATGACTTTCAGTGGTCTCAAGATAATTTGGAAACTTTTCTTGAGACTATTGAAAAAAATATACTGACTGAAGCTTTACAAAAATGCCAATGGAATAAAACTAAAACTGCGGATTTATTGAAGATCTCACTGAGGACTTTACGGTATCGTTTAAAAAAATTACAATTTGAATAAAGTGATAGCCTAGGCAGTGCCACAAGGCGTCAGCTAAGCTGTCAACCCAGACAAGGGTTAACCGATTGTTGTGTGAGTCATAAACCTATTTTTCAAGGAATTTATGCAAGATCAGCACAAAAAACAACAAGGGCTATCGATGGTCTTATTACTCTTAACCATCAGCTTGGCAAGCTTCAGTTCATGGGCGCTTTATCATTGGCAAATACTCGTGATTCGCCAAGACAGGGATTTGGTTTTTAAACGCCTCGCTTCAGCTCTGCGCTATGCACAAACCTTGGCCATTGCAGAAAACCACTTTTTTAGTGTTTGTGGCAATACAACAACCAGTACTAGCCCTGCCAAAGCCTCTTGGCAGACAGGGTTTCAAGTGATCAAAGGAAAGCAGCAGGCAAATTTCACCGCTTCTAAACCCAGTCCAGTACAAAGCTTTGCTGGACCACAATCTGGACGCTTGGTTTTTCTAAGCTCCACGCATAAGTTGTCTAGCTGTCTACAATTCCAGGCTGGCAACGGCGAAAGTCATCCCAATGGTCGTTTTCTATATTGCCCGCCTTTTTACGCCAAAGCCGAAGCGGACTTTTTCATGGTGAATTTAAAGGGCAGCCGGCTTCAAAAAGCACAGCTGCCAGCAGAAGCCTGGCAGGCCTGTCTGCTCTTGCCTTAAACTCTCACTGAAAGGTTTATGATTTGAACATGGTATATACTTTGAGCAAGAAAGGCATTTTTAATGGTGGTTTATGAGAGCAAGCAAAGGTGTATCCTTAATCGAATTAATGGTAGTCGTTGCCATTATCGCTATTCTGGCCACCCTTGCAGTTCCTGCTTATACGAATTACCTACAGCAATCCCGACGAGTCGATGCTCAGCTAACCCTTTTAAAACAACAATCGTATTTAGAACAACAACTGGCTCTTATGGGTAGCTATCCAATAACAGGTCTTTTGTCCAACGGCCTTACAAGCATTCCTTCTGACCAACAATTTTATACGATTAGTTTCTCAGTCACTCCCACAGCCACGACCTATACTTTGCAGGCAGTCCCTGCCGTTGGCAGCTCTCAACTCAACGATGTAAGCTGTCAATCGATTACCATCGACAATACCAGCAATAGATTGCCCATCGTTTGTTGGTAACCTCTAAGCCCTGCTCTGCCACGGTTTGAATACGCGACCAGCCATGATACATTGAAAATTATTAGGGCAACAAAAAACCTTTGTTAGCTGAAATTGTCTAAGCTAACAAAGACAACAGATCTAATCTTTTAATTGTAAATGAGTAGTACACCTTGATAGACACCGATGGGTTTAGAGCGAATGTAGGAATCATCCTAACCAATATTCGGGGTCAAGTATTTTGGGCCAAACGTATTGGCCAAGATGCATGGCAATTTCCTCAAGGAGGCCTTCACCCGGGTGAGCGTCCTGAAGAAGGCTTATTCCGTGAATTGCAAGAAGAAGTCGGCCTACGCCAAAAAGATGTCTGCATTTTAGGACGAACTCGCGACTGGTTACGCTACCGGTTACCCAAGCCTGTACGCCGAGACTCACAACCTCTTTGTGTAGGCCAAAAGCAATTGTGGTATTTACTGCAGCTACAAAGCAGCGATGATAAAATCGTTTTAACTCATACCAACAAACCTGAATTTGACGGCTGGCAATGGGCTAACTATTGGTATCCTTTGCGCTTTGTGATCTCTTTTAAGCGTGAAGTTTATAGACGAGCATTGTTAGAGCTATCACCTATTTGGGGCCATCACTTACCAACCACCGATCTACGCTAAATTTTCTGAGTAAAAAACAGGGAAGATTTAATAAAAAACATATAGAAGAAGTATAAAAATTGAGTGATCTGGAGTCAAGGTATTGGTCGAGATAGCCGCAAGTCTACTATCAAGTTTAGTTTTCATCTGTATAGGTGGGGGTCTCTTATTATTATTCGCAGCACTGGGCTTAGGGGTTTATGGCTATTGTCGTCTTTATAAAAATTTAAAGCCCTACTTGAATGACAACAAACAAACCGAATCTATTTCAGAATATAATCCTCTCACCCATTTACCGAATCGTTTTTTACTGCAAAAAAAAATCAATGCCTCCCTAGTGAAGGCCATAGCTGACCATCAAAAAATAGCCGTATTGTTTATTAATTTGGATAGTTTTCGCGAAGTCAATGCTGCTTTCGATTACTTGTTCGGTGATTCTTTATTGCAGGCCTGCTCACAACGATTGAGAAAAGCCTTACAAGATCCCCGATATTATCTAGCACATTTAGGAGCTGATGAATTCTGCATCCTGTTTACAGAATCAAAAGATCCCAGCGAAATTACCAAATTGATAAACCTGATCATTCAAATCTTTGCAGAAAAATTTAAGATTAACGATCATGAATTAATCATCAATGCCTCTATCGGAATCAGTGTCTATCCCAATGATTTCAAAGAAGGCGCCGAACTCTTAAAAAATGCCGATGCAGCCATGCACTGCGCTAAAGCAATGGGTCGCAATACTTTTAGTTTTTATTCTAGCGAAATAAATGAGCAAACAGTGCAAAAAAGGGAATTAGAAGTTCAGCTGCGAAAAGCTCTTGAGCGCAACGAATTTATCATTTATTACCAACCCAAAGTCAATATTGAAACTGGCAGGATTGCAGGAGCTGAAGCCCTTATCCGCTGGAAACACCCCATCAAGGGCATGGTATCTCCTGTAGACTTTATCCCTCTTGCAGAAAAAACCGGGGTTATTGTCCCCATAGGCCATTGGGTTCTTCAAGAAGCTTGTAAGCAAATGAAAAGCTGGCATAACAATGGTTTTCCTCATTTAACGATTGCCATCAATCTTTCTCCGTATCAGTTTAAAACTGGCGATGTTGCCAGTGCAATTGCTGAAATTGTTTGGGAAACTGGTTTAGAACCACACCATTTAGAACTGGAATTAACAGAAAGCTCCATTATGGACAATCCGGAAAAGTCACTGCTGATGTTAAGCGTTTTGAAATCCATGGGGATTAAAACTTCCATTGATGATTTTGGCACCGGTTATTCGTCTTTAAGCCAATTGCATCAATTACCTATTAATGTTTTGAAAATTGATCAGTCCTTTGTTAAAAACATCACTCAGGATCCTGAAAGTGCCGCCATCATTAATACCATGATTACCATGGCACACAAACTCCACCTCAAGGTTGTTGCAGAAGGCGTGGAAACACACGAACAACTTGAATACTTAAAAAAAGAAGGCTGCGACGAAATACAAGGATTTTTATTTAGTAAACCAATCACCTCCGCTGATTTCGAAATCTTACTGCAAAAAAATCTTACCCATCCGTTAAAATAACGGGCTCATATATAGGTGTTGCTGCGCCTAGAGCCAAAACATAAATCTTTATGGAACTTACATTCAGGATAGTTATCTAATCATGTGATTCATTATATATCACTGATCAGGAGACTACTATGGAAATCACACCTGTTCCCCTGCATATTCAACATTCTTCAGAACATATGCATGAGTCCCACCATATGCATGAGCCCCACCCTGTGCATGAGCCCCACCATATGCATGAGCCCCACCATATGCACGAGCCCCACCAGGTGCACGAGCCCCACCAGGTGCACGAGCCCCACCAGGTGCACGAGCACCATGAGTGCCAGGGTCATCAGGAACCTCACAAAAAAGAGGCTTCAGAATCCTCTGACAGCAATCATGTTAAACTATCTGTTACAGCCCATCTGTCACCACAGCAAGCCACCTTGATCGCTGAACCAAGCTTAAAGCTGCTCAAAGAATTGCCACCAGCTGCCAATAATGACACCAAGGCTCCAGTATTTGGTCAGTCTTCTCAAAATCCTCATGTTGACATTGTTATCTAATAATAGGGTTAAATTTAAGGTATAGTAGTCCTCCTAGAGGAGGACTACTGATATGCTCATGCCTTTTGAACAATGGCAGCCCAGCCTGGGCAAACAGGTGTATATACATCCGCAAGCCACAGTCATTGGCCAGGTGGTGCTGGGGGAAGATGTCTCAGTATGGCCCGCAGCTTCGATTCGAGGTGATATTCATCACATTCATATTGGAGCACGCAGCAATATTCAAGACGGTTGTATTCTGCACGTCACCCATGACGGACCTTATCAGCCTGGAGGCTTCCCTTTGATCATAGGCGAAGATGTCACTGTAGGACATCAAGCCGTATTACATGGCTGTACCATTGAAAGCTTAAGCCTCATTGGCATGGCCAGTATTATTTTGGATGGTGCTATTGTAGAATCCGAAGTGATGGTGGGGGCAGGCAGCCTCGTTCCACCTGGCAAGCGCCTTTTTAAAGGATTTTTATGGATGGGTAGTCCTGTCAAACAAATCCGGCCTTTAAAAGATGAAGAACGTAACTTTTTAAAATACAGTGCCGAAAAATATGTTGAATTAAAAAATCGCTATTTAACAGCCATACGATAAGCGTTGCACTATGTTAAATGAAGCTCAAGAAACCGCCGTAAGATACCTAGATGGCCCTTTGCTGGTTTTAGCGGGTGCCGGCTCTGGCAAAACCCGGGTCATTACCCAAAAAATTAATTATTTAATGCAAGAATGTGCTATCAAACCAAATCACATCACGGCTGTTACTTTTACCAATAAAGCTGCTCGAGAAATGAAAGAGCGGATCAGTCAGTCATTAAAAGGCAAAGATTCTCGAGGCTTGAAAATTTCTACTTTTCATCATTGGGGTCTACAGTTTTTACGTAAAGAAAGTCGGCATAATGATTTAAAAAATAACTTTTCTATTTTTGATACAGCTGATAGTTTAAGCCTGCTCAAAGAGTTGGCAATACAACAAACAGAAGCTGCAGATGCTCAATTAGAAAGTTATTTACAACGCATTTCAAAATGGAAAGCATTCGGCATTGATCCCAAGGAAGCTCAACTTCAATGTATCGACGCCTTTGAAGCCACCGCAACTCGACTCTACCAGCATTACCAAAGGCATTTAAAGGCATATAATGCAGTAGATTTTGATGATTTGATTTATCTGCCTTTAAAAATCTTACAAGATAATCCTCAGGTTCAAGAAAAGTGGCAAAATCAAATTCATTACCTGTTGGTGGATGAATACCAAGATACCAATGCGAGCCAATATGCTTTAATTCGTCTTTTAACAGGCATCAGAGCAGCCTTTACCGTGGTAGGCGATGATCAACAATCCGTGTATGCATGGCGAGGAGCTAGGCCGGAAAATCTTCGTGAATTACAAACGGATTACCCTCAGCTTAAAGTCGTCAAGCTTGAACAAAACTATCGTTCAACAGGCATTATTTTAAGAACGGCTAATAAACTGATTGCCAACAATCCTGTACTTTTTCAAAAAAATCTCTGGAGTGCTTTAGGACCCGGCGAACAAGTTCGCATTCTGTGGGCTCGCAATGAAGAGCAAGAAGCCGAGCGCGTGACATTGCAACTGCTTAGCCATAAATTTCAAAGCCGTACCGAATTTCAAGATTACGCCATTTTCTATCGCAGCAACCATCAAGCCCGGGTATTAGAAAAAGCTTTAAGAGAACATCACGTCCCCTACAGATTAAGTGGCGGTACTTCATTTTTTTCAAAGAGCGAAGTTAAAGATATTATTGCCTATTTAAAAATATTGGTCAATCCAGATGATGATTGTGCTTTCTTGCGCATTGTGAACACTCCAAAACGTGAAATTGGCCCAAGTACTTTAGAAAAACTGGGTAGTTATGCAAAATCTCGAGAAATAAGTCTTTTTGCTGCAAGTTTTGAGATGGGTCTTGAAGTAACTTTAAATGGAAAACCTTTAGAAAGACTCCGAGAATTTTGTCATTGGCTGAATTTAGTGGCTGATAACGCCCAACGTGGTGATACGCTGGGCGTGATACGCGACATGGTGAAAGCTATTGATTACTACACTTACTTAATTGAAGACAGCAGCAACCCAAGAGCTGGCGAAAAACGTATTGAAAATCTTGAATCACTTTTAGAATGGTTGGGCCGCATGTTAAAAGAAGAAGAGGAAAATTTAAGTTTAGCCGAAGCCCTCCATAAAATTTTGCTGATGGATATCCTGGACAGACAACAAGACAAAGATCATGAAAATGCGGTACAACTTATGACCCTGCACACCTCCAAAGGTTTGGAGTTCCCTCATGTATTTATCATCGGGTTTGAAGAGGGAATATTGCCACATGAAACCAGCGTTGATGAGGGTAATATTGAAGAAGAAAGACGCCTCTGTTATGTTGGCATTACACGCGCGCAAAGAACGCTGACCATATCCCTAAGCCAAGAACGCCGGCGCCATAGTGAGATTGCCAGCACCACTCCAAGCCGTTTCTTAGAAGAAATAACCGGGGAAGATTTATTGTGGGATGGTTTTCCCAACAAAACTACGCCCCAAGAAGAACAATCTCGTGCTAAGAGCCATTTGGCAGCTATCCGAGGACTACTCGAAAATAGCTCTTGAAACCTCTAGTGATTGCGTGGTTTTGGATACTGAGGGTGAGTGGATTTTTTCTGATCCCTCGCCAATGTGCTTAATACTCTCTCCAAACCCTTCTTAAGCTCCAAGGAACTACTGGTGCTTTTAGGCATACCAACAAATCGCCTAAGCGTATCAAATAATTTTTTAATCAGCGGGCGATTTTTATCCATGCGAGGATCTCGCAAAGATTGATCGACACTCAGCAATTTCAGATCTTCAAGAATTTTTCTCGCCAGCATAACTCCTTTACTATTTTCCCTGTTCTTGGTTATAAATTTATTTAAATATTCTTTGATAGCGTCACATTTGATCGCTTCCGCACGAAACTCTTGCTGCTGTTTCTCGCTAAGTTTTACATCTGCATTCTGGAAGGCCATAAAAGATAAATACTGCCCATGGGGCTCTGATCCTAAGCTATCTGCTGGGGCTTTGACTGTTTGAGAGCTGATAGAAGCATTTCGATTGCTCTTAGAAAGATTTGTAGAGCTTTCACGATGGTTTAGGCTACTCATTTTTGAGGTCGGGCTTGACTCATCAATTGTTGTTCTAGAACTCCTAGAGAAGTTTGCAGTTGCAGAGGGTAGATTTCCAACAACTCTTGATACAGCCTGAAATGCTTCTGCTGATCGAGAATTTTTTCTATCCGTGGAAGCTGCCATCGAAGATAGCATATTATCAAAACTCGATTCCTTGGTAACAAGATATGACGGATTTCCTCGACTCCAGTTTTCCTTAGAAAAATTACTGGTTTTAAAAGTAAAAGATGTTCGGTCTGATTCTAAACTCCAATCAATATGCTGACTGCCTTCCTGATAGCCTCTTTTCTGCAGTTTTTTTCGGGAATCATCAGCTTTAGCCTTGCTTGCCGCCGCCAGTTCATCGGCTTTGGTTCTCTCCAAGATCTCTCGATGGGCATTTTTTTTCTCCATGCTGGCCAATTTTTCGCTAATGTTCTTAGACTCTTTAAACAAATATTGTTTTTTAATAGCCCTAAGCTCTGACATATCTTTGCGATCTAAGTTGGTATTATTTAATTGTTGCACTTCTTGCTTAATTTTAGCCAGCACTTCCTTGAGGCTGTTTTTAGAATTTTCATCAGCAATAAAGTTTACCCGCCATCTTGAAACGCGCTCCAAGATTTCAAAATGGCTATTGGTGACTACAGATCCCGACTCTAAATTGTTTAATTCTGCGGCATCAGCTATCTCTTTGAGGTACTTTGATCTTTCTTCTGCGAGCTTTTCTATAGGGGCCTCATAACACCAAGCCTCATATTCATATAGCGTTTGTTTCTTCTGAGAAACAACAGCCTGGGCTTCCTCTACATTTTGTCGTTTAGATTTATCATGCCCTGTTATCAATGCATTCAAGACGGCCAATTGTTTATCCAGATAAGCTTTTTTAGAAGCCAGAATTAATTTTTCGTTGGCAGAAGCTCTCTCTCCTTGGGCATGCAGAATATCGGCTAAAGACAATCTTATAGCAACTTGTTTATCAACAATCTGAGCAGTAGAATGATTGTCTATAAAATAAGGTTTACGCCAATTCACAACATCTTCAATGGCCCTGACTTGTTGATGAGCGGCTTCAAGCTGAACTAATACTTCCTGTCTTTTGTCTGTTATATACTTTTCTTGAAGCTTGGAATATTTTTTTGAAAATTCAACCTGTAGTTTTAATAACTCTTGATTGTCTATTTGATGATGCTGACTGAGCAGTGCCGTGATATCAAAATCTTTGGAACTTGGCATAGGATCTTCCTCATAAAGCCACAGATCAACCTGGGAAAGGTTAGCATTACTGAGGATATCGACTAGAGCATGCAAAACTAAAGGCCCACTACCCCTTATTTTCTCGGCTTTGAATGCTTAATCGCTTTCTGCTGAGCACGTTCTTCGTTTTCCAAGTTGCTCAATACAATATCCAAACCCTTCTTAAGCTCAAGAGAGCTATTGGAACTCGGCATTTTAAGCCAGCGCCTCAGTTTATCAAAAAACTTTTTAATAAAATGACGCTTTTTATCCATGCGCGCTTCAACCAAAGATAAATCCAGCTTTCGGCTATGGTCCCCTGTAACATCTTTTGTGTTGATGTACTTTTGTTCAAGAGCTTTCATCTCTACAAGAATTTTTTCCGCAAGCATCGAGCCTTTACTGTTTTTCTTGTTATTTGCTTTAAAATGAGTTAAATATTGTCGAATAGCAGCAAACTTGATGGTATAGCGCAGCAATTCTTGTTCCCTTGCCTGTTCTTGAGCAACCCATGCTGCTCGCTCTTTTTTGCTCAGTTTTGCATCTTCACTCTGAGGCGTCATAAAAGACAAATACTGTCCATAGGACTTTGGCCCTATACTGGCTGCAGGCTTTTGAGATGATTGAGAACTGATTGAAGCAGTTCGACTTTTGAGTAACGAACGACCAGTCCCAGTATTGCTTCTAGAGAGGGTTGTAGAAATTCCCCGGCCGCTGACGTGAGATCTTGAAGTCGAGCTTTGCTGAGATGGTTCAACAGGAATTCCGCGGCTTTCAGGGCTTAGCTCTCTAACTGCCGATTTTGAGTTTCTAGATAAACGGGGTGAGGCTAGATCATCAGAAGCTCTGGGTATTGCCTCTGATCCCGGTATTGAGTGCCGAGAATTTTTTCTGCCTGTGGAAGCCATCATAGAAGACAACATATGATCAAAATCCGAGCTTTGCTTTGCGGCCCCATTCGGCAGATTTTCTTTAGCTTTCAAGCCACTGTTAGCAAGCTTATTACTCAAGGCCATTTTTCTGCGATTGAGCGCTTCTTCAGCCGCCGGCAGATCTGCTGCCGCTCGGCGTGAACGTTGATTCCAATCAAAATTATTTTGTTCATAGTGTTTTTTTTCACGCAAGTGCTGCTGTTCTTGCTGTAAATGTAAGTCTTCAGCTTTTCTGGTATCTGCTAATTTGCCAGCTTTGGCTTGTGCCAATTTTTCCTGATCAGCAATGTCTTGTTCCAGGTTAACCAGTTTGGCGCTGATGTCATGGGCCGTTTTACTCAAACATTGTTTTTGATTTGTCAGCCTTCGAAACTCTATAGCCGTTCTGCCGCTTAACCGAGCATTCTTTAACTGAGCAGTCAATTCTTTGTCGGCCTCCTTAATTTTAGAAAGCGCCGCTATGCAACTGCTTTGAGAGTTTTCAAGTGGAACAAACTGTTTCCGCCATTTTATAACGCTCCCCAAAATTTCAAGATTAATCTTTGCGACTGAAATTTCAGGCTTTGAACCATTTGATTCTTGGGCATCAGCGACTTGTTCAAGATATCTGGATTTTTCTTCTGCAAGCTTATCAATAGGGACTTCATAACACCAAGCCTCATACAAAGTTTGCTTCTTTTGGAATGTAAGAGCTTGAGCTTTTGCTGCAGCTTTCTTGCCTATCTTGGGCAAAGATGCAGCTGCTTGTTGTGTGGATTGATCCGGCCCTATCGTCTGTGCATCCAAGATGGCTAATTGGTTGAGCAAATAAGATTTTTTAAAAGCCAGAATTATTTTTTCGTCAGCAAAAGAGCTCGCTTTTTGGGCATGACTGATGGCCTCTAATGCCACGTCTATCGCTTTCTGTTTCTTAGCAATCTCGGATTGCTCAATATGATCCAGAAGAAAAGGCGCGCGCCAATTCAAAACCTCTAGCACGGCCTCTTTTTCTCGAGTATTGGCTTGAATGTCATTTAACACCGTATCTTTATTGACTTTGTTATAACTTTCCGCAAGCCTAGTATATTTTTCCGAAGACTCCGCAAATAATTTTAATAACTCTTTATTGTCTAGCTGGTGATACTGCATGAGCAGTGCTGTGATATCAAAATCTTTGGAACTTGGCATAGTGTCTTCCTCATAAAGTCACAGATCAACTGGTAAAAAGTTGAGATTACTGAGGGTATCGACCAGGGCATGCAAAACTAAAGGTATTGATTGCGTAGTAATACTCAATTTGTTGATTTTTAAATACTAGGGTTTTATGATAGTTCTTCAACACAATACTAATTATTCACCGGAGCGCATTTTATGCCATATACAATTACCCGCACCAAACCCAATGAAGGTCAATGGATTTTTCAAACTACGGGTGACTTGCCTGCAATCAGTTCACCTGCACCTAAATTGGAACATTTATTCGATCACCAAGGCCAACCTTTTAATCCTGAACTCTGCATCGGTAAATCAGTGATGATCTGTACTGTTCCCAGCCTGCCCACGCCGACTTGCTTTGCTTGCTTTGAAGCCTTCAATCAACAAGCCGCCAGTCTAGGCGACAATATCTTAGTGCTGATGATCTCCAATGACAAAATAGAAGATTTACAAAAAGGTTATCAGCAACTTCAGAATAAAGAGGGAGTTACACTCAGCAGCAATATCAAAATTCTATCGGCCTTCGGTGAAAATTGCCGTTTTGGTAGCGATTATGGCGTTCAGTTTAGCGGTGATCCCAGGGTTGAACAACTAGAAGAAAGTTCTGAAGCGCACAAAAGTTGCTTAAACCGGGCGAAAAATTTGGTCAATCTTGGTTGGTTTGCCAGAAGTGCTCTGGTGATTTCTCCTGAAGGCCGAGTCGTTCACACTGAAATGGTCCATGAATTAACCCAACAGCCCAATTATGCAGCTTGTGTTGCAGCTGCCAGTAAAGCCAGCCAAGAGTATCAAGCAAGCCTAAAAACACAACAAGAAAGTACATCGGCTGCTTCGTCAGCTTCTTCAGCCGCATCAAGCAGTACCGCGGGTTTTGAAACTACACCAGCATCTGCAAGCCAACCCAATGCACGATTGCAGGATTTGAAAAGGCAATACGATCTTTCCACCTCGAATCAAGCCCAAGAACCAGAAATTGAACAACAATCTGATCCCAAGCGCCCAAGGGCTAACGCCGCGACGCTATTAAACTCTTCTGCTTCTAAAGGACTCCAGAAGACAGAATCAAGTCAAAACAGCGAAACCAATACAACAATTGAGCCACATACCGGTAAGAAAAAGTCTAAATCTAAATTATAATAGAACTTTCAAAGAGATACGCTCAAGGGGGCTTGAGCTTCCTTGAGTAGGGATACAAGCCTAGCGTGGGTTTAAAGCCGCATGATGTTTTTCTATTAAGCTTTGAGCACCACTGCTTGCTAAATCAAGTATCAATAGATCACAATAGATCAATAGATCAATAGATCAAAAGACCAATGGTATATTCGTTGATAGACTGACAAGGGCGCCTTAGGCGCCTTTATTTTTTCTAAATTTTCTGATCTATTGGAACTTTTATGCGCCATCTCACTCAAACCCTTAATTGTTTAATCATCATGGAACAGTGTATATGACAACTATAAGCTTTCATTTTGAAGAACCAGAAGACGCTATAAAATTTCATAAGAGTCTGTATGCAGCAGAGCCAGATTCAGATTTTGCACGCAGTGGCACATTCCATAGCTCAATTAAAGCAAATGAAGTCACTCTTGATGCCATGGGTGAAGAGCCATGGCGCTACAATTTGTGTATGAGTGCAGCTGCACACGCAGAAGATCTGAATCCAAACTGTTGCACTGTCATTCATTCAGATGTTGATGATGATCATGAGCCGGTTAGTATGGCATTAGCCTGTACTGCAGCCGGTGTCCAAAATATACATTTTGCACCCGATGAGCAACCTTTTGCCCCCAAAGAGCAGCCTTTTGGCCGGCGTTTAGATTTTGAAAGTGCTTGTTCTTCAATTCAAGCAAGTCTTCATGAAGTCAGCCCAGAACAGTATCCGGCTTCAACCAGTTCTGCACACGACTTACAGTTATTACAACGGTCATTTAAAAAGCATCGAAAAACCGGGTTGGGTTTTTGGGGACATTTTAAAGAAAATCATCCCAAAGTGGCTCAAGGCCTAAAGGCGACTGGTTTAATGCTTGGGGCTGCTGTGTTAATTGCCGCAAGCATTGCTATTGGTGTCTTTACCGCCGGAACTGTGCCTCTTGCCGCGGCTATTGTTATCGCCGCAGTTTCCAGTGTAGTACTCGGGCACAATGCGGAAAAACTAGCGAAAAAAGCAATAAAAGAGATTAAGCCTGAGCCAGCAGATCCAAAACCTGCTAAAAAGAACAAAAAAAAATAGTGCCAGGATTCGGTAGGGGAGCCCGGGCCTTATTAAAGAGACTCGCCCCTAGCTTAAATTTAAAGCCGCTTTTTGTTTTTCTATCAAACTTTGAATACCACCCCGTGCTAAATCAAGCATGCTTTGAAAATCATTGAGCTGAAAAGCCACCTTTTCAGCTGTTCCTTGAACTTCTATAAAACCACCCTGCTCGTTCATCACCACATTCATATCGGTATCTGCTTGAGAATCTTCAGCATAATCTAAATCTAAAACAGGCAGGCCTTTATAAATACCCACTGAAACTGAAGCCACCAAGTATTTCAGTGGATTTTTTTTGATCAGTCCTTGTTTTTGCATATGGGTTAAAGCATCGATTAAAGCCACACAACTACCGGTAATACTGGCGGTTCGGGTACCCCCGTCGGCTTGCAAGACATCGCAGTCAATGGCTAAAGTGGTTTCACCCAAAAGAGACAGATCCACAGCTGAGCGCAGTGTGCGCCCAATTAAACGCTGTATTTCTTGGGTACGCCCGGAAGGCCCGCCTCTAGAGCCATCTCGTGGCACTCTTTCATGAGTGGCTCTGGGTAACATGCCATATTCTGCAGTGATCCAGCCTTGATTGGTGCCCTTTAAAAAACGCGGCACTCCCGGAACCACGCTAACGGTGCACAGCACATGGGTGTCACCGTATTCTACTAAAACCGAACCTTCTGCGTGTTTGGTAAATTTTCGGGTAAAACAAATATCACGTAATTCATGTGGAGCTCGGGCACTGGGACGCATCATAATTTCTCACTTATCATGTCATTTCAAAAAAAATTAATAAATTAAAAAGGTAAATTTAAATCTGGTTTGAGAGCCAACAACCGTTCACGGAATAAGGCCTGAATTCGACTTAATGCGGCTTGAGTATCGCCTTCAAAACGACTGATTAAGCAGGGTGTTGTGTTCGAAGGCCGAATCAAACCCCAGCCATCTTTAAATTCTACGCGCGCGCCATCTAGAGTCAGCACCCGCGCATCTGAAAAACTATTTTCTGTGAGTAATCGCTCGATCAAAGAAAATTTTTCTTGCTCATTAACCCAAATCTGTAATTCAGGTGTTGCAATGCTATCTGGTAGGCGACCAAATACAGTAGCGCTGTCTTCTGTCTTTTGGCTAAGTATTTCTAGCAACCGTGCACCGGCATACAGCGCATCATCAAAACCATACCATCTTTCTTTAAAAAAGATATGACCACTCATTTCTCCCGCCAGCAATGCACCTGTTTCCCGCATTTTGGCCTTAATTAAAGAATGGCCGGTTTTCCACATCAGAGGCTCACCACCATATTTTTCAATTTCCGTGGCTACATGGCGACTACATTTCACATCAAAAATAATGGTGGCTTTCGGGTGAGTTTGTAATAACATTCTGGAAAACAACATCAGCAGTCTATCGGGCCAAATAATCAAACCTTGATTATCAACCACGCCGAGGCGATCACCATCGCCATCAAAAGCAAGACCCAGATCCGCCCCATGCTCTAAAACAGCTTTTTGTAAATCTTTGAGATTCTCAGGCTGACCCGGATCGGGGTGATGATTTGGAAAATTGCCATCAACCTCGCAATATAAGGGTATCACTTCACAACCTAGACTTTGATAGAGCTTGGGCGCAAAATCGCCAGCAACACCGTTACCACAATCAACAACAATTTTTAAAGGCCGCTTTAAATGACAATCAGCCTGAATGCGTTGAAGATAAGCCTCACGGATTGGGTATAAACTTGAACTTGCCTGGCCGGTGCAAAACTGTTTATGAATCATGCGCTCTTTGAGATTTTGAATGCCTGCCCCATATAAAGCTTCGCCGCCTACCAGGATTTTTAAACCATTGTATTCAGGGGGATTGTGGCTGCCGGTAATCATAACGCCTGAGGGAATATTTAAAGCATGGGTGGCAAAATACAAAAGAGGAGTCGCCACTTGGCCAATATCGACCACTTTGCAGCCACCACTCTGAGCCCCCATGGCTAATTGATCTCGCAGCCGAGGGCTGGACAAGCGTCCATCGAAGCCAATCAACAACGAGGTTTCGCCCCGCTCTAAAATTAGACTAGCCAAAGCTTGTCCAAGTTGATAGACCAACTCTTCAGTAAGAGTTGAATCGACTATTCCACGGATATCATAAGCACGAAAAATTTCAGGGTTCATTGGGGCCTCGCTTCTAATTGCGTCCAGTGTGCCCAAAGCCACCATCGCCGCGTTGCGAATCATCAAAAGATTCTACAATTTGAAACTGAGCCTGCACCACAGGCACGATGATCAATTGAGCAATCCTCTCCCCTGGCTGAATGGTAAAGGCTTGCTGACTTCGATTCCAGCAAGAGATCATCAGCTCTCCTTGGTAATCTGAATCGATCAGTCCAACCAGGTTACCAAGCACAATGCCATGCTTATGACCCAAGCCTGAACGAGGCACAATAAGCCCGGCCAGGCTGGGATCTTGAATATACACAGCAAGGCCAGTGGGCAGCAGGCTTGTCTCACCTGGGCCTAAGTCTAAGGGTTGCTCTATACAAGCCCGTAAGTCCCATCCAGCAGAGCCTAAAGTGGCATACTGAGGTAAGGGAAAGTCGCGGCCAATTCTGGGATTTAAAATTTTTAACTTAATGGTATGCATCAATGCTTCCTTGAAGAATATAGGTTAGTAGCCAACCTAATTGATGAATCAGGGTTTATTTTAAAATCAGAGCGGATTATACTCATCTTCGAGACTTTGAACAAAGCCTCCTATAGTGCCAAACCTTGATCCATTTAAAAATTCTTGATATAAGGTCTGGTTCTTAGAGAGAAATTCAGCGGAGAATAAAGATCATGTCACGAGTATGCCAGGTAACTGGAAAAAGACCCATGTCGGGAAATAATGTTTCCCACTCTAATAGGAAAACCCGTCGGCGCTTTCTGCCTAATCTGCAGTGGCACCGTTTCTGGCTCCCAGAGCAACAACGTTTTGTTCGTTTGTTGGTATCCCATAAGGGTATGCGCACCATTGATAAAATTGGTATCGAAGCCGTTCTAGGACGTCTTGCAGATAACCAGACAGAGATTTAGGAACGAGTAACATGGCAAAATCAAAAACTGTGAAAATTCGGTTGGTCTCTACTGCTGAGACTGGTACCTTTTATACCCGTACCAAAAACCCAAAAATGGCTCATAAATTGCGACTGCGCAAATACGATCCCAAGACTCGCAAACACGAATGGTTTGAAGAGAAGAAAATTAAGTAAACTCTGGTTTAATTCTCTCTAAGTATTGATTTAAATAAAAAAGGCCCTTTTCAGGGCCTTTTTTGTTCTCTCTCAATAGTCTAAATAAAAAAGGCCCTTTCAGGGCCTTTTTTATTATCTTATCGATTAAACAGTAGCCGTATAACCTTTTAAGAATTGGGCAAACTCAGGCAAACCACGAATACCACTGGTTTCCGCATGAGTACACCATTCGTGTAAAGCATCTAACAGCTCTTTTTGGGTGGCAGTGGTTCTGTCCCAAATGGCTTGCAAGCGCTTACCAAAGCTATAAGCATGATTCAAACTGGGGCTTTTCTCGAGCAGAGTCTTAATGCGTTGACGCAGACTATCATTAACCAAACGCTCAGAGCGGACCAATACAGACACTGAAGAACCAAGCCGCCAAAGCCTTTTATCTTCTGGAGCGGCTTTTTGCACTTCCGCTTTAAAGACTGGAGAGATCACAGCTTTTGAGAAGCGGGTCATCACATCCACCCGATTGACAATCAAAGCCCTTAAGGTTTCGGCATCGATCGCCATTTTACCTGGGATACTCTTAACCTGGGGTACTTGGCGTTTAACCTCAGCTAAACCCAGCATCGATAAAATACGGATGTATAACCAGCCGATATCAAATTCCCACCAATGTACCGATAATTTTGCCGAAGTGGGGTAGGTATGGTGATTGTTGTGCAGCTCTTCACCACCAATCAATATGCCCCAGGGAATAATATTGTGGGCTGCATCCATACATTCAAAATTGCGATAACCCCAGAAATGGGCAATGCCGTTGACCACACCGGCCGCAAAGAATGGGATCCAGGCCATCTGGATAGCCCAGATAGTAAGACCCGGGACACCAAATAGGACCAGATCGATGATCAGCATCAATATAATACCTCGAGCGGAATAAGGGGTATAAAGATTGCGTTCAAGCCAGTCATCTGGAGTCCCATGGCCATAGCGCTCTAAAGTCTCGAGATTATGGGCTTCGGAACGATATAATTCGGCACCCTTCCACAATACTTTAGGTAGACCCAGCACTTGAGGGCTGTGTGGATCTTCTTCCGTTTCACATTTAGCATGGTGCTTGCGATGGATAGCCGCCCAGGCTTTGGTCTCCATCCCTGTGGTTAACCACAACCAAGCTCTAAAAAAATGACTGACTATCGGATGAACCTTCAGCGCTCTATGCGCCTGGGCCCGATGCAGATAAATGGTAACCGCCGCAATGGTGATATGAGTCAAACTCAATACCACAACAACGTAACCCCACCAAGGTAATTCATAGAGACCGTAAAAAAGATCTTTCATGCATTTTCTCACTTTCGTTTGCACAAGCGCAGTATACCGGATATCTTAAAGGTAAGCATTCCCCCTGCCACGTCAAGATGAAGACAGGACGTCAGATAACTTGATTATATTAGAACACGTTTCTTATCGTTATAGCCACTCTTTTCTCTTATTAGAAGATATAAACCTTAATTTAATTCTAGGCGAAACGATGGCTCTCACCGGCCCCAATGGCGTCGGCAAGAGCACCACCTTACGTCTGATGGCCGGATTGCTCTACCCTTTGACCGGCAAAATTAGCTTAGAAGGCAAAGACAGTCGCTGTTGGCAAGCTGAACAGCGGCTCGCAATTGGTTATTTGGCAAGCGATCTGCCTTTATATCAGGATTTAACAATAAAAGAATATTTAAATGCTTTGGCTGGTTTTCGAGCCATTCCTAAAGTGGATAGAACCCGTTCGATTGAAGAGATGATCACTGCTTTCGATTTAAGCAGCCATTATCATTCAAAGCTTGGCCAATTATCTCGTGGCACCCAACAAAGGGTAGCCTTGGCACAAGTTTTTTTACATAAGCCTAAGATAGTCATTTTAGATGAACCGAGTCAAGGGCTAGACACTCAGCATAAAACTCAATGGTTAGCTTGGTTTCAACAGTACAAATTGCAGTGTGCATCTATTTTAAGTAGCCATGATAGGACTGAAATTCAAAGTATTGCTGACAAAGTCACACTTTTAGAGAACGCCAAGCTCCTTCCGCTAGAGTATCCAACGGATGCCTTAACGAATCAAAATTCTTATATTTTATGGACTCAAGCTCAACAAGGTCATACCGATGCCACTGATAGCCGCCATTGTTCATGAATTAAAACGCATAGTAATGCAGCGTTCCTTCTGGTTCGCAACTGCCGCCTTGATCTTGATACTGGGCTTGGTTTTTTATTTATTGATAGAAAATTTTATTCAGTTTAAACAAGCTGAGCTTTTGGCCCAACATAGCAGTTTTGGTGTCACCGAAGAAGTTTTACATCCTTGGTTTGGCTGGTCTGCACTGTTAGCACTGATTTTTCTTCCTTTGTTGACCATGCAAACCCTCAGCGGCGAGCGCAAGCATCATACTTTGGTATTGTATCAATTATCAGCGCTGACAACAGCTCAGATCATCGCTGCAAAATTCATCGCCTTAAGCCTTATATTGCAAGCGGTGCTAGGAGTGTTTGCCATGTTGCCCCTCTCATTGATAAGCCTTGGGCCTGTAGATCTAGGGCAAATTCTGAGCAGCTTTATCGGCCTAGAGCTTTGGCTGCATGCCCTTTTGGCTTTAGGTATTTTAATGTCAGCTTGGGTTAAAGCCCCCTTGATGGCAGCTTTGCTAAGCTTTGGCACTTGTATCTTTATGGGGCTTTTAGAATGGAGCGGCATAGGTGGATTTCAATTGTTGAGCAAACTAAGCTTGCTGTTTCATTTAAAATCTTTTTTAGCGGGCTTTATTTCTATACAAAACCTTGGTTGCTTTCTTATCTTTATTTTAAGCTGCATGCTGATGACTTGCTTTCGCATGAAGCGGGAGCCTATATACTCATGAGAATAATGCTCTTAGTACTTTTGGTGTTACTTGTCACTATACACCCTAAATTGAATAAAGCCTGGGATCTTACTTCTAACCGAATAAATAGCCTTACGCCCGAGACGGAAGTGATACTCGACCGTTTAGAGCAAGACTTTACCTTTCATCTTTCCACTCCAAAACTCAGTTTAATTGAAGACTTTGAGAGAGCCTTAGCACCTTTTCAAAAAAGCAGTTCCTTTGTCAAACTTAGAACTGATTTTTTACCACCCTCTCCCAAGCTGATCGATGAATTTCAGCTTGAAACCACCGATACTTTAACCATAGGGTATGGTGAGCGACGCATTGCGCTGGATATCAAATCTCTACCGTTTTTAAATGAATCAGCCATAGCCGCACTTTTGCATAAACTGATCATTACCCATAACCGTTGGGTGGTTTTTTTAAGTGGCCATGGTGAGCGACAAGCTTTTGGACATAAGATGCGTGATTTCGAGCACTTCACGACTGTATTAAAGCACCAGGGAAATCTTGTTGCCTCTTTATCTTTAGAAGAGAATTCAGTGATTCCTGACAACACTCATATTTTGATTATAACAGAACCCAGCACCGCGTTTCAGGAACGAGAAAAAAGCCTGATTGAAAAGTACCTAAAGCAAGGGGGCCATGTTTTATGGCTGCGCGAACCAAATGCGACTGGACATTTAAATTTTTTAGAAACATTATTAGGTCTTCACTTAAGCCCGCTCCTGATCCAAGATCCCAATGGCCAACGCCTGGGTAGTCCTAATCCGGCCATTGTGATCATTCAAAATTATCCAGAGCATTTCTTAATGGAAGGTTTTGCCAAAACCACAGCTTTTCCCTGGAGCACGCCTCTGGAAAAAACGCAGGCTTTCATAAAAGATTTTGAGCTGCTCCCTTTATTAATGACAGATCCACAAACTTGGGTTCAAAACAATGAACAGCCCCTCCAGGGTCCCTTTATGTTGGCAGCAACATTAAAACGCAAAATCAACCCAAAAACCGAACAAAGGATTGTGGTCTTTGCCAATAGTACGTTTTTAAGCAATGGCAGCATCCACAATTATGGCAACCTGGCACTGGGTTTAAGAAGCCTCAACTGGTTGAATGAAGGGTTGCTGGTACCGGTAAGAGCGGAACAGCTGACTGCAGATTTAAATTTCCCCTTTCCCAATTGGTATCTGCAAAGCTTGTTCTATGGCTTTTGCTTGCTGTTGCCCGGCTTATTGTTGCTATTGGGTCTTTATCTTCCTAGAAAAAAGAAGATAGTTAGTCTCTAAGTTTAACTGGATATTTTTAAAACTTACTTATAAAATAAAAGGAAGTCTTATTCCCAACTGAATCAGGAGCCCGCAATGAGCAGCATGGATACTCATAATTCCAAAACCGTCTTTAAGAAGCGTGCACATAGACCCTGGAACACGACCTTACTTGAAAACACCATTCCTGAAAGTTCAGTTCCGGAACAGGAATATATTTATAATGCCAAAGATTATTTTCAAGCTATCGTCCATGAAAAAAATAAAATTAACAGCACCATGCAAGCTGCGACGGAACAAAAAGCACTCTTGCAAAGAACTCTTGATGAAAAATCCGACAAGCGCATTTCCTTAGGCGGTTTTTTTCACCCTACCAGTTCAATGTTTGCTGATGACAGCGAGCAGGGAAGAAAAATTACCTTATTGATGCATGAACTACGTGAACGTGAACAACATATCAGCCAATTAAGCCATCAGCTCAAAACAACTGAAGCTTTAGAACAGGCCCAACATGCAGAAATGGCGCGCAAGGCTGAAGAAGCCGCTCGTCGCATGTATGAAGAAAAAGCGCGTCAAGCCATTGAACAAGCCGAAGAGGCTTCAAGCCAAGCCCAGCTTGCTTCTGACAGTATTCGCCATGCTATTGAACAAGCTCATTTAGCTGAAATTGCTCGCCAAGATGCCGAGCTTGAAAAACGCCAGTGTGAACAAAAAACCTTACAAGCCATTAAACAAGTTAATAAAAGTGACCAAGATCGCGTGCGCTCAGAAAAAAATCAAAGAGCCGCCGAAGAAAGAATGCATGAAGCTTTGCAAAGAGCTCAGGCTGCAGAAAGCGCTCGCTTGGAGATTTTGCGTCAGCTTCAAGAATCTATAGAAGAAAAAGAAGCGGCTATTCAGAAGGCAATTCTAGAAAAGAACATTGCAATTGACCAAGCAGAACTTGATAAAACTGAATCCATTGCTAAAGCAGATTTAGAAAAGGCTATTGCCTTAAGTGCTCGAGAAACTGCTGAAGAACAGCAAAAAATATTGGCAGCCCGTGCCGAGGCTATTGAACTTTCCCGTGAAACAGAAGAAAAAGGTCGCTTACAAGCTGAAGAGCAATTAAGGCTGGCCTTAGAAGCCATTCAAAGCCTAGAAAATGCAAAAGCGGCTGTAGAAACAGTACTGGCGGACACTCAAAACACAGTGACGCAAATGACCGAACAAAACAAAAAACTCGAATCCATTATCATTGCTGAGCGCAATTTACGTAAAATTTCCGAAGAAAAAGCCAAAACCGCCCTAGAAGAAACCCAGCATATGGACTTAGCTCGCATACAAGCTGAACAAGCTAGCGCTCTGGCCGAAGAACATGCGCGGATAGCGATGGAACAAGCCCAAAAAGCGGTGATGCATTTTATTTCAGCGCCTTTTGCAACAACCAAATCGCTTTAAGCGCTGCGAGGCCGAGGCTGAAAGCTGTTAAGATTGCTAAAAAATAGCATCTTTTGTATTCATGCATAGACTTTAATGCATATGCAGTCTAGCGGCTTTGAGCACGTCGTTTGGGCTGAGATTTAATGGCGTCTTGTGTCTTTTCTTCCCTGTCTATACCCATTACAGTTGATAAATTAAGAGATGATCGCAACGAATGTCGGCATTGATGCTTAAAATTCGGCGTTATGGGTCTAAAATTTTCATTATAAAAAGACTGAGAGGCTTCTTGGCAAACATGGAAAAGGCCCACTGGGATACTATTAATTCTATTAATACCTCTATAATGATCTTTCATGGTTTGATAGCCTCGAGGAAGAAACCCTTGACCATAGTTTAATCGTATCATGATCAGAGAGCCACACATGCCTTGTCGGTTTGATCGCATTACAAAACAAAAATCCAGAACCATATCTGCATCAGGATGAAGCTTCTCAGTACTCGCAGCAGTAGCTTGAAGGACACGTTGAAGGCCATGAAAATTCGACATCAAATAATTGTTATGAGCCTGGGAATGCATACAAAAGCCAACCATTGAAACTTTGACGTCATCTGGCTTATGGATAAGCTGATTGCCGGCAGGAAAGATCTCCGTCAAAAGTTTTGTTTTCTGAGTCTCTGATAAACCTCGCCGTGCTGCCATTGAAGCAAGTTCTTTGGCGATATCGAAAGTATCATTCTGTTCAATCATTAAGTGAAGTTGGGCAAGATCTACCGACAACTCTTTGACCATCAACAATAAAAAAGGTTGTTGCAGCTTGGCTGCTATCAATTTATTGAAGGATTTTTGCTGATGACAGTTTCGTTGCCCAGCTTTAGGGAGGGCCAGGCTTGAATTGCCGGTGCTCTGAGGATCTAATTCATTTTTACAGCAAAGATCTATTGAAGCCTTATCGCATGGTTGAATTATAATCTGTGAAGCAGTCAATAAGTCCTTGCGGCTACTTGAAGTTAATGGCAACTCTTGATCCTCTTCAACTATATTCAACGATGCCACTCGAGAAATATCGATTAATATTTTGCAATCCCAGTCTGCCAATTTATTTTTTTCATAAAAATCTTGCCAAACTATAGCCTCATCATAACAGCCTAAGATAAAGATAAACTTGTAATCCTTTCTTACTATCTCAATAGCTTGCTCGTCGAAGCCACGATTTTTGAAATGTTCTTGAATAATAGATTCCGCTCCCCCCTTGTTGTATAAAGGAATAAACAAAGGTATTCGCTGATCTTCTTGAAAATTCATCCACAATATTTTTTCAATATATTGATTTAAACCAGGGCTTGTACTTTTTACAGCTCCACTTAGAATAAAAAATTGATGCTCGGTAAAAAGAAGAAATTCTCTTATTGATTTTCGCAAGTTGTTAGAGCCTAGAACATCAGGGGATTTTTTAACATGGGTAAATAATTCTAGTTCAGCTTCATAATCTGGGCTCTCTAAAGAAGAATTGCGCCATTGTAAAATTTTCTTGGCAACGGCTTTTTCTTTAGCGCCATAGTCAACCGGCTTGGATTTTTCTAACCAAGAAGAAACTGCGCCAGCCAGAATTAAGAAAGCATCAACATATGAATACACTTTTCTTAAAGTTACCACCCAGGCAAAGTGGTTCCAAGAACCCATTTGTTTATCGATCACTCCCAAAATAGCTTGCGTCGATTTAATATAAACACTGTTGATTTTGAAAAAGCTTGATTGCAAAAATTCTAAGATCACCAACTTATCTCCCTGTCATTATAAGCACTGATCAGCTTTGTTGTTTGAGGGCCAGCTTTAAATACCCAAGCTCTCAAGAACTGAATCAGCTATATTCCATCATAGTGTGATTCCTTAAGCAAGTGAATCGGAGCAGCTAACAACTGCTGTCAGTATGTATAGATGGTGGTTAAATAGGATCAAGCATGGATGAAGGGACGGGTTATTCAGTCCTGTAGGAAGGTCGTTTATAGAGGAGCATCAACCTGACTGGCGGCAAAATATCTACCTGTTGTTTATATTTTTAATGCTCGCCATCTTTTAGATGCTGTTAAATTTAAACTATTTTTCGTTCAATTGGCGCCGGATATTTGTAAAGCATGATACTTTTCAAGCAATTGTTGTTTAGATTCCACATAATGTGGATCCAGCGGAATACAGGCCACAGGACAGACCAACTGACACTGGGGCTCTTCGAAATGTCCGACACATTCCGTACATTTTAAGGGATCAATCACATAGAATTCGGCCCCTTGTGAAATAGCCTGATTGGGACACTCCGGTTCACAGATATCACAGTTAATGCACTCTTCAGTTATCAATAATGCCATTATTTACCTCGAGATTTAAGCCGCAGGAAACACTGAGAAGCGTTTTTTTAAAGCCTTTTGCACGACAGGATGCACAAAGCTACTGACATTCCCCTGCAAAGCTGCCACTTCTTTGACCAAAGATGAAGAAATAAAAGAATATTGTTCCGAGGGTGTTAAAAAAACTGTTTCGATATTGGGTGCCAAATGCCTATTCATATTGGCTAATTGGAATTCATATTCAAAGTCAGACACGACCCGCAGGCCTCTCAATACCGCATGTGCATTCTTCTCACGAGCAAAGTCTGCCAATAAATTGCTAAAGCCAACAACTTCTAAAGAAGCACTTGAAGGCAATATGGCTTTCACCATAGCCACCCGTTCACTTAATGGAAAAGTGGGTGTCTTACGAACATTTTCAGCAATAGCCACAATAACATAAGGAAACAAACCTAAAGCTCGTTCTATGAGATCTTGATGGCCCACGGTGATAGGGTCAAAAGTTCCTGGGAAAATCACTCGCTGACTTTTAAGCATAATCAACCTGCCTAGCATGGTAAACGGGACTTAAAGTCTGCACCGCTTCAATCAGGCATGCAACCTGTTCTGGATGAACATCTTGATGCACACCATGACCCAGATTAAAAATATGGCCTGAACCTGGACCAAAATCAGCAAGCACTTTGGCAACATTTGCTTGAATGTCTTGAGGTGAGGCATATAAAACACAAGGATCTAAATTACCTTGTAAAGCTACCCTATGGCCCACCTTTTTTCTGGCCTCAGTGAGATTGCAAGTCCAATCTAAACCAATACCAGCGCAACCGGTTTTAGCAATTTGTTCTAAGCACAAACCACTATTTTTGGTGAAAATAATCACCGGAACGGCTTCATCTTTTAATGCAGCAACGATTTCATCCATGTATTGAAGAGAGAATTCTAAATAATCAGGTTGCGACAAAACTCCACCCCAGGTGTCAAATATCATCAAAGCAGATGCACCCGCTCTTATCTGCGCTTTTAAATATAGAATCACATTGTCGGCTAATTTTTTTAATAGTTTATGAGCTTGCAAAGGCTCTTGGTAGCGCAAGGCTTTAATGCGAGCAAACTGTTTTGAACTGCCACCCTCGACCATGTAGGTCGCAAGTGTCCAGGGGCTACCCGAAAAACCAATTAAAGGTACTTTCTTGTTTAAAGCTTGCGAGGTCACACGCAAGGCATCCAGCACATACTTCAGCTTGTCTTCAGGATCTAATATAGGTATTGCATCAATGTCACGGGCATTTCGAATAGGACGAGAAAAACGCGGACCTTCATTTTCTAAAAAATGCAAACCTAAATCCATTGCATCAGGAATGGTCAGAATATCTGAGAAAATAATGGCGGCGTCCAAAGGAAAGCGAGCTAAAGGTTGTAAAGTGACTTCACAAGCCAATTCAGGTGTTTTACAAAGAGTTAAAAAATCTCCAGCTTTTGCACGGGTTGCTCGGTACTCAGGAAGATACCGCCCTGCTTGGCGCATCATCCAGACAGGCGTTCTATCAACAGGCTGACGTTTCAAGGCACACAGAAATCGATCGTTTTGAAACTCCATAAACCACTATTCCTATTGTTTTTTAATCAATTGATGAATTTCTCGGTAAGGCCTCACCCAGGGCTTTAATGCTCGAGCTTTGGCAGGCATGCTGGCTATAGCTGCAAGCGCTTCTTGACGCGTTGCATAGGAGCCGGTTACCAATATATAACCTGCACGGCCTTTTACGAGGGCTTTAAAATAATAAGCTTTATTGCCAAGGCCTGATTCTTGGTGAATGCGTTTTATTTTGCCTGCATCGTAGCCTGCAAAAAGTTGCAAAGCAAACCTTTGGGGTGGCACTTTTAAAAGCAGTGCTGCCGTACCTGTTGCGGAGTTAGCTTGATTGTTTTTTGGAACAACCCGCTCTTTTTTGGCCGCCGGCATCTTCGAGGTGACCGCTATCACTGCTGAACTCTCTGGCTTTTCTGATCTTTTCAAAGATGTTTGTTTTTCAGGATTTAACAACCTAGGGCTGGCACTAGCGCCGGCCTCTCTGTTCACTGCTACCAGGGAATTTTCAACTGAAGCTGAATTTTTCCCTAAAGACAAGAGCGGTATGGGGCTAGATTTCTCAGGACTGATTTCTTTTGGCTCTTTTACCAAAGCCATACCAGAGGTGACAGCTAAGCCTCTATCAGGCACATCATCCAGGCCATTTTCTGTGATATCGAGTTTAGGGCCTAAAACTCTATCTTTGTTTACAGCAAGCGCAGCCGATGATTCTGAGCCCAATGATTCTGAATGAAGCTCCGCCTTCGTTGCCAAATCTGTAGCCATCTCAGGGACTAGTTTATTAACTGAATCAGGATCATTCCACATGACTAACAACAGGAGAGCCAAGCTGAATAGAGCAGCAATCCCAAGATACCAGGGAGATAACCGCTGCCACCAAGGAAATAGTAAACGATTGATAGATTGTCCAGCAGATTTTTCGAATAACAGCTGAAGGTTTTCAGCTATTCCATTGGTTTTTTCATAAATTTTTTCAAGCTGAACTTCTGAAAAATTGAAGTGATGCCCCTGCTTGGCCTGCGCCAAAGACTGCAAATACTCTTCCGTTTCTGTGGGTGTAAAGGGTAAAAGATCTATCACTTGCAGCTGTTCTTGAAACTGTTCCAAAGCAAGGCCTAAATGTGGATTATTCTCCGCATCACCGACAAATACCAAATGCAAAGGTGGGTCGTTTTCTGCAGTTTCAGTTAAGCGCGCTACGGCCGTTAAAATATCATCTCTGAGCTGTTCTGCTTGATCAATAATCAGCACCCAAAGGGTATGACGAGGCAAAAGATGAGCATCCCCGCCTTCTCCTTCCCAAGGCATGCCAAACCCTTGAGCAATGCGCCTCATTAAAATAGGAATATCCCAGCCAGGCTCTGCTATTAAAGAACATATTTTAAAATTATGTGGTTTATGAGAGATAAAAAGATTTTTAAAGGTGGTTTTACCCACGCCTTTTTGGCCACTGAGTAGCGTTATTTGGCGGGTATGCTGACAGATATACAGCAGTAAATCTAGGCTTTGCTTCCAAATTTCTGGCTGGAATATTTTTTCTGGCACTGAAACCAGCCCTTCAGCTAAGGACAGAGAGGGTTCTTTATCGGCAGAGCTGCGACGACTATCAGCTTCAATTTTCACTCAGACCTCGGATTTCTTAAGTTAAATCAGCCAGCAAATGGCTTTAGAATTAGGGTGACTCATTCCCCATAAGATAGCATATTTTTCTATTGACAGCCTCTAGTCTGGGTTAAAACCGAGGGGCATATAAACTGTAGGCATCAGCAAACCATAGGCTAATCTTATGTAAATCTAAGATGAATATGCATTTAAGATGCAAATTCTAAAGGTCATAAAGTAGCTGTAGTTTAATGTTTATCGAGCTTACTTTAAATAATAGTCAGAAAACTATCAGGAAAAGCAAATACTAAGCCAAGCTGTGCTTGGCTTCTAGGCATCTAAAAACTTTCACCAACCAAGCGAGTTGAATACTAAGCCAAGCTGTGCTTGGCTTCTAGGCATCTAAAAACTTTCACCAACCAAGCGAGTTGAATACTAAGCCAAGCTGTGCTTGGCTTAGTATTAATTATCCAGCTGAACCACCGGCTTCAAAATTTTAGGAGTCACAAAAATCAAGATTTCGTCGCGCTTTTCGGTGTCAGTATAATTTTTAAATAGTTTACCTATCACGGGAATTCGACTGATAAATGGGATCCGAGTTTCAGATTTAGAAAGGGTATTGCTAAAAATTCCCCCCAGAACAACTGTTTCATTGTTACCAACCAATACGGTACTATTCATTCTTTGGGTATTGATAGCAGGACCTGCAGTGGTCGTAGCACCTACTGTGTCTTGAGTAATCGCTAAATCCAAACCAATTTTTTCATCCGGAGTGATATGGGGGGTGACTTCTAAACTCAGAGTTGCTTGAGCAAATTGCACCGTGGTAGCACCACTGCTCGCGGCTGCTTGATAAGGGATCTGTACCCCTTGTTCTACCTTGGCTTTGGTTTGATCCATGGTTAATAATTTGGGTCGGGCAATGGCCCTTATTTTGCTTTCTGACTCCAAGGCTTGCAGCTCCAAATCCAACAGCGTGCCATTGGGCACCCGTGATAAAAAGCCTAAACCTATTTGACCCGTGTTTGAAATACCCGTAGCATTGGAATTTGATAAATCAATAAAAAATCGTTGGCTATCATCAGTCATGGTTCCGACGGTGGACGAACCCAGTCCCTGTACCACAGAAGCTGCATCATAAAATGAATTACCCACGCCAAAACGTCGACGACCCACCTGCATCTTACCAACACCCGGGGATGGCATCCCCCACATAATACCGAAGTAATCACCCAGTTGAATGGTGGTTTCAACAATCTGAGTATCAATCAACACCTGGCTGATGGGTTTATCTAATTCTTTCAGCAGATCTCGAATTTCTTTAATTTTCATTTCAGTATCTTGAACCAAGAGAATATTGGTTCTCTTATCTAAAGTGACATTGCCGCGATTAGACAGTAAAGAGCTGGTTTTATCTTTCAACAAAGCTGCCACATCCTCAGCTTTCGCATAGTTGATCTGTACAAACTCTGTTCGTAATGGAGATAAATCTAAAACTTTTTGAGAATTTTCTAAATCTAATTTTTCTCGAGCCGCAAGTTCCGCCGCAGGCCCTACCAACAGAATATTACCCATGAGGCGCTTATCAAGGCCGCGCGTTTTTAAAACAATGTCTAAAGCTTGATCCCAGGGTACATTCTTTAATCGTAAGGTCACATTGCCTTTAACGGCATCGCTGGTTATTAAGTTAAATCCAGTAAAGTCTGCCAACAACTGTAGTACGGCTCTCACTTCAATATCTTGAAAATTAAGAGAAAGCTTGTCGCCTACATATTGGCCGCTTTTTTCACGAATGGCCGTTTTTTCAGCAGCAGAAATCTCTTTAAATTCAACAATAAATTGCTTATCCATCTGATAAGCAATTTTATCGCAGCCGGCCGTGGCTGTTATCTCAATAAAAGAATCATTATCTTTTTTGTAAACCCGGAAAGACTGAACCGGAGTCGCGAAATCAGTTACCGAAAAAGTTTTAACAAGATTATCAGCAACCCGCCCGCCCATAAAGCGCAGCAACATTTTCCCAGATTGTTCGTTTAAATCTATAGCGACCTTAGTGCTCGATAGGTCAACCACCAAACGACCCGCACCCTTTTCATCCCTATGAAAATCTACACCTTCTAGGGTATAACCTTGAGAATCTTTTTCTCCATTAAAGACACTTGGAGCCTCCGAGACAAAAGTTGGATCTGCAAAAGTAACCACAACAGCATTACCTTTTACTTCAGATTCATATGGTACAATTTGGTTCACATTCAACACGATACGGGTTTTATCTTCACTGCCTAAGGCGGCTATTTCTCTAATAACCCCTAAATTTACTTTTTGGTGAGCTTTGTTTTTACTTAAAGCATTTTTAACATGAGAAAAATCTAAAACGATGCTCCCTGGAGCTTCGACAGAAAAACCTCGAGGAGCCGCCACTGGCTCTGAAAATTCCAGATACAACTGAGTACGTCCTCCCCCCAGCGGATGCAGCTGCATGTCTTGTAAAAGAGCTTCTGCATATGCCAGATTGATATGGCTCATTGAAGCCACCAGTATATATCCTACAATGCCTGCAAATATATTACGTACCGTGTTTATTCTAACCATATATTTTCTCAACCCTCTGTAAAAGGAACAGTAACGATGCGCTCATGCCATCTTTCCTGACTATCTGGAACTAGTTCTGTGATCTCTATACCTTTTTCAGTAATACCATCAATTTTCCCGTCATTTAGACCCAAGTAATTGCCAATCGTCACCCTATAGATAGTGCCAGCTTTGTCTTTAATTAATGCCCACATCTCACCTTTCTGCTCTAAAATCCCTACCATCTTTAAACTATCTAAAGAGTAAGCCTCTAAAGCCTCATGTGGTCTCTTGGGATCAGGGCCCGCGATGCTTACGCTCACCGTACCTTGAGCTTGAGTCGTCTCGGCTTTTCCGGCAGCCTCATTGCCTAAGGCATCAAAAGGACTTCTGGCATTGAAGCCCGTATAGATAAATTTTTCGTAGGGCTTTATGACAGGCAACGGATCAATCTTTCCAGCTTTGCGGGCTTTCACCTCACGTACAAAGTCTTTCACCTCAGTGTCTGCTTCATCAAAACAGCCGCTCAGGCCTGCACAGCTAACAGCCAGCAAGAATGCACTGATGATATGCAGCCTATTCACTAGCGATTCCCCTCTGTCGTATAAGTTTTAGCCACAACATTCATCTCTAACATTTCAGCTTTAGAATCTTTGTTTTTGCCGGAAGATTTTATGGAAAAGTTGTGCAACGTGACAATTCTAGGCATATTCGACAAACGACTGACAAAGTCCCCCAAAGCATGATAAGAGCCCACTACCGACAGCTCCATAGGAAGATCAACATAAAAATCTCTATTCTGTTCAGGCAAAGGCTTGAGTGTCGGAAGTTTCACACTACTGGCTGATGCTTGCTGCGAGAGCTCCTCAATCAACTCTGCTAATTGTCTTTCTTTAGGTAACTGCCGCAACAATTCACTAAAAGTTTTCCTCATTATCACCATCTGCTGCGTATAGGCTTCTAAATTTGCAGATATATGGCTTTTCTTTTCAAAATCTAATTTCTGCTTTTCCAGTATTTCTAATTGTTTGTTGTATTCATCCCACATATCGCTGGCATCAAGTAGATAGCCTGCGGCGACGCTGGAAACAAACATCAGGCCTACAATAATCATTCTAAAAAGAATAGGCCAGTCACCTATGTACTTTACATCTAACTCTTCTAAAGAAATACCAGAAAATGCCATTACACTACCCGTCAGATAAATTGTTAACTTCAAGCTTAAAAAATGTGTCTTTGAGATCTTGATTGGCTTTCCCTAAATCCTCGCCACTACTTTTCTGTTGTGAAATTTCTTCCACCGTAGCGCCAGACAACCAAGAAACCTCGCGCAAATTTTTCATAAATTGTGCAACCAACCCATTCGATTCCGCCTTGCCTTCAATGACAATTTTTTTGTCTTGCTGAACAATGCTGGTGAGATACATACCTTCTGGCACCACCTGAACCAATGCATTCATCAACCTCACCACAAAAAAACGCTTGTCTTGTAAAGATTGAATAACGTCCATTCTCAATTTCAAGCTTTTTTTCTCATTCTGCAAGGAATCAATTTCTTTAATGCGCGATTCCAGAGTATCGGCTTCTCCTTTGAGATATTTGTTATCTTCTTGCACTACCGTCGTTCTGGCATCAAGATAAACGTGTGTCACCAAGCAAATAAATGCAGCCGCGAGAACCGCTGCACCCATCTCAACATAAAGCAGGTTATTTTGGTACTTTCTTACCTCTTCTCGCCAAGGTAATAAATTAATAGATGTCATAACTTAAATCCCGCATGGCCAAACCACAACACACCATCAAAGAAGGAGCCTCGCCAAATAAAGCAGGGCCATTAATACGTTTTGAAATATCCATTTCTAAGAATGGGTTAGCAATGATCGCTTTAATACTAATTTTTTCTTCTACCAATGCCTCTAACCCACCAATAGATGCCGTGCCGCCACCTAAGATCAATAGATGAACTTGGCTATTTTCTTTAAGTGCTAAGAAAAATTGTAATGTCCGACTAATTTGCTGAACAATGTTCTCTTTAAAAGGCTCTAAAACTTCTGCAAGATAATCATCTGGCAAACCGCCAAACTTTTTAGCAGCCAAAGCTTCTTCATAAGTTAAACCATAACGCCTTTGAATTTCATCTGTTAGCTGACGACCACCAAAGGCCTGTTCTCGGGTATAGATGGTTTTGAAATTTTCCATTACATAGAGAGTGGTGATACTATCGCCAATATCTATCATCGCAATCGTTTTCCCTACACCTTTATCTGGCAATTGCCCTTTCACAGATCCAAAAGCACGCTCTAAAGCAAGGGTATCAACATCCACTATTTTTACCTGCAAACCCGAGGCATTGACCGCTTCCATGTGACCATCAACTTTATCTACTTTGGAGACTGCCAAAATAACATCCATAAGCTCAGGATGTTTATCAGAAGCGCCCAGCACTTGAAAATCCCAATACCCTTCATCTAAGGGATAGGGAATATAATGTTCTGCTTCCACTTCAAGTTGACTTTTAACCTCCGCTTCACTGAGACCTTTGGTTAGCTGCAAAACGCGAGTAATCACTGTCGAACCTGAGACACTCAAAGCTGCAAACTTTGCGCGTGGCTTAACACGAGCCAATAATCTTTGAATGGCAGCAGTCACTGCTTCAACATCTTTAATCGTTCGGTCAACAACCACTTGTGGCCCTAAAGGCTCTACGCCATAGCTTTCTACACAATAACGCCCGTCTTGCTCAGAAAACTCCAATAGCTTTACGGCACTAGAGCTGATCTCTAAACCAAGCACCGAGCCGGTCGACAGGCCTAATAAACGCCGCCAGTCCCAATTGCGCTGGAACCAACGTTTAACTTTCGACAAACTTACGGTTGTCATAGGTTTTATAAAATCCTTCTAGTGTTCTAACTTAATTGTAGTATCACTTATTGAGTCGTCAAACCCATATCTTTTTGTGGGCAGTATCACCTCAAGCTTGCTATGATACGGGCCATGCGCGCTATCTTTCATATCTTATTCCGAGCCATCACTGGAACCTGTGTTGCGGCTGTATTGCTGACGGTCATCGCTCTGGCCTATCTCACTATTCGTTCACCCTCGGTCAGTACATTAAAAGACGTCAAATTACAGGTGCCACTCAAAGTATTTTCCAGTGACAACAAACTGATTGCCGAGTTTGGTGAAAAACGCCGAGTCCCATTAAAACTTGCTCAAGTTCCTAAAGAGCTTATTCAAGCTTTTGTCGCTACTGAAGATCGACGCTTTTTTGAACATCAAGGCGTTGATGCACGTGGCTTGGCTCGAGCTGCGGTACAGCTGTTTCTCCAAGGCACCTTAAGCCAAGGCGGCAGCACTATTACCATGCAAGTTGCGCGCAATTTCTTTCTCACTCGCAAAAAAAGTTTTATCAGAAAAATTAATGAAATTATTTTAGCGTTCAAAATAGAACAAACTTTAACCAAAGAAGAAATATTAGAACTGTATCTCAACAAAATTTATTTAGGCAAACAGGCCTATGGCGTAGCTGCTGCTGCAGATGTTTATTATGGCATCCCTGTCAACAAGCTAACCTTGGCTCAAATGGCTATGATCGCAGGTCTTCCTCAAGCGCCATCCATTATTAACCCTTTACACTCTCCCGAAGCAGCTATTAAAAGGCGTAAGCATGTATTAGATAAAATGCTTGAAGCGGGGTATATTACCAACGAACAATACCAACAAGCCTGTGATGAACCTTTAGGGGCCCAATACCATAAACGATTTATAGAAATAGAAGCGCCCTATGCGGCTGAGATGGCACGTCTTGAAGTTGTCGCCCGTTTTGGTGAAGATGCCTATGCCTTAGGTTATGAAGTCTATACGAGTATTGATACCAGGCTACAGCAGTCCGCTAACATGGCTTTAAAGCGAGCTCTTTTAGAGTACGATCAGCGCCATGGCTTTCGCGGACCTATTCAGCGCTTTGCTTTATCACGTTACCGAAACCCAAGCCAAGAGCTGGCTAATTGGCAAGCCTCACTGAAAGAAATCCCCAGTCCCGATCCCTTGCGAGCGGGTGTGGTAACGGCGATTGCCCACCAGCGAGTTTCGCTGATCCTGCAAAGCGGCCTTTATGTCGAGATGCTGATCAACGATTTAAGCTGGGCTCGACCACAATTGTCGAACGGCGGCTTTGGTGCCAGCCCGCAAAAAATCTCTGAGGTTTTACATGTGGGTGATGTCATTTATGTTTACCAGACCGCAGAAGGCTGGAAAATTGGTCAAATTCCTGAAGTCCAAGGAGCCTTGGTTGCACTTTCACCGCAAACCGGACAGATCTTGGCCCTGGTAGGCGGTTTTGACTACAGTCGCAGCTCTTTTAATCGCGCCACCCAAGCTGAGCGACAACCCGGTTCAAATTTTAAGCCGTTTATTTATGCTGCGGCCCTCTCTGAAGGCGCTACCTTAGCAACTATTCTCAACGACGCGCCTTTGGTACAAGAAACCACTCTGGGCGAGTATGAATGGCGACCTCAGAATGACACCCGAACTTTTTATGGCCCTACCCGATTGCGTGAAGGCTTAACCCAATCCCGAAATATGGTATCTATTCGGTTATTGCAATTATTGAGCATCCATAAAGCCCTCGATTATGCTGAACGATTTGGGTTTAACCGCCAAAAACTTCCTCAAGGACTGTCCTTAGCTTTGGGCAGTAATACCGTCACGCCAATCAATTTAGCTGCTGCCTATGCCAGTTTTGCCAATGGCGGTCATAAAATTACCCCGAGTTTAGTAACAAAGATCAAAGACGAACAAGGCAAAATTATTTTTGAACCAACCCAGCCGATGCTTGCAAACTTGCCGCAAGCTTTAAGTCCCCAAGTTGCCTATTTAATGACTGCCGCCTTACAAGATGCCATTCACAGTGGAACCGGCCGACGAGCGGAAAGTTTAGGACGGACTGATTTAGCCGGAAAAACCGGAACGACCAATGATAAAAAAGATGCTTGGTATTCTGGTTACAATGCAGAGCTGGTGGCAACGGCTTGGGTGGGTTTTGATGATTCACGCCCGACCAAAGAATATGGTTCACAAGCGGCATTACCGATGTGGATGCATTTTATGGCAGCAGCCTTGAAAGATCAGCCCATGCGCCAGTCCTTGCAGCCTTCGGGCATACTGAGCATGCGTATCGATCCGCAAACCGGGCTATTGGCCAGACCTGGCCAAAAAGATGCTTTCTATGAGTTATTTATTGCCGGCAGCGAGCCCAAACAAATGGCACCCGATCCTGCCAAGCTAAAAGAAACATTTGAAGGTCTTGGCAATTCTTCTTTAAGCGAAGAACCCCTCTTTTAAGAGATGAATTTTGCCACTGCCGCATTCAGCTCTTGTACCGCTTGAATGGAACGTTGTAAGCCTTGGCGCTCTACTTCTGTTAACGGGATTTCAATGATCTGCTCAACACCCGCGTTACCCAATTTAATAGGCACACCGACAAATAAAGATTCGCTAATACCATACTGTCCAGCTTTTAATCTGACGGCACAGGGTAAAATACGTTTTTTATCTAAAAGATAGCTTTCCACCATGCTGAGTACTGATACTGCAGGTGCGTAAAAAGCAGAACCCGTTTTTAATAGGCCAACAATCTCGCCGCCGCCATTTCGGGTGCGCGCAACAATGGCATCTAAACGTTCACGACTAATGCGTTTTTCAATCACACACTGCTCAAGGCTCACACCGGCAATATTGCTTAAACCTGTGAGAGGCACCATGCTGTCGCCATGGCCACCTAATACATAGGCTTCCACTTCTTGAACTGAAACGCCAAATTCCCAAGCTAAAAAAGTTCTAAAACGCGCGGAATCCAGCACACCGGCCATCCCCACAATGTGAGAATCAGGAATAGCCGAGTAATGCTGTAATAAGTTCACCATCACATCTAAAGGATTGGTGACGCAGATCACAAAAGCTTTAGGACAATATTGCTTGATCCCTTCACCGACAGCCTTCATGACTTTGGCATTTACTTCTAAAAGATCATCACGGCTCATACCAGGTTTACGTGCCAGGCCTGCGGTCACAACGACCACATCAGCATTGGCAATATCCGCATATTGATTGGTACCGGTTACTTTGAAATCACAACTTACCAGGGGGGTGCATTGGGCTAAATCTAAAGCTTTGCCTTGAGGGATACCATCTGCCACATCATAGAGCACGACATCGCCTAAGCCTTTGATCAATAGCATCTGGGCTAAAGTACCACCAATGTTCCCCGCGCCCACTAAAGCAATTTTATGTCTGGCCATAGATGATTCTCCTGATTTCATAGTATCGGTTTAAAGGCTGATTTTCGCAACGCCGGAGCCAATGGCCGCTTTTGCGACAGCTTGCGGGAGCCTTTCAATCAATCTGGGATCTGTGGGCTTGGGTAAAATATAATGCGGCCCAAACTCCAAACCTTCACTTCCAGGATAGGCTTGAAACACTTCATCAAGAATCGGCTCTTTGGCTAAGTCTTTTAAAGCATAAACCACAGCCAGCAACATCGCACGATTGATTTTGCGCGCCCGAACATCCAAAGCACCACGAAAAATATAAGGAAAACATAGCACATTATTGAGCTGGTTGGGATAATCGCTGCGACCTGTAGCCAAAATCAAATCATTGCGAACCTGATGGGCCAGAGCTGGATTAATTTCAGGATCCGGATTAGACAACGCAAATACAATGGGCCTTGCCGCCATAGAAGCCAACATATCGGCTGTTAAAACATTGGCACCCGAAACGCCAATAAAGACATCTGCACCCTTGCAACAATCGGCCAAGCTACGATGAGGGGTATGAATCGCAAAAACGGCTTTATAAGGATTTAAATCTTTTCTGAGTGAATGAATTGCCCCCTGCCTATCTACCAAATGCAAATTGTTCCGAGGGACACCTAAGGACAGCAACAGATGAGCTGCAGCAACGCCTGCAGCGCCTGCACCGACGCAGACAATTTTAACGGAATCTAAAGATTTGTTTTGCAGTTCTAAGGCATTCAATAGGCCAGCGGCAATAATAACGGCAGTACCATGCTGATCATCGTGAAACAGGGGTATATCGAGCTTTTCTATTAAAGCCTGTTCGATTTCAAAACATTGGGGGCCTTTAATATCTTCCAGATTGATGCCGCCGAAAGTCGGCGCTATGCGTATGACGGTATCAATAAAATCTTGAGGGTTTTTGGCGTCTATTTCGATATCAAAGACGTCAATATTGGCAAATCGCTTAAAAAGGGCAGCTTTGCCTTCCATCACCGGTTTACTGGCTAAAGGGCCCAAATCACCTAAGCCCAATACAGCTGAGCCATCGGTGATCACCGCGACCAAATTGCCTTTGGCGGTATATTTATAAACCAGCTCAGGATCGGAGGCTATGGCTCGCACCGGGGCCGCCACACCAGGACTATAGGCTAATGCCAAATCCTGTTGGGTATCCATTCTTTTTGTAAGTTTAATACCCAACTTTCCAGGAGGAAAGGAAGCATGATACGCAAGTGCTACATCTGTGAGCTCATCGCTCATGCAGCAGGCACACCCTCAGATTTCTCATCGGAGCCATCCATGGTGGTTGCCGCAGCCGCATAGCTACCAAATTTTTGTCTAAAGCGATCCACGCGCCCTGCGGTGTCGACCATTTTTTGCTTACCGGTATAAAAAGGATGGCAAAGATTACATACTTCAATATGTAAGTTGCGGCCTAAGGTAGAGCCAGTCTCGAAAATATGGCCACAGCTGCAATTAACGGTAATATCGCCATAAGTTGGGTGAATGTCAGGTTTCATACTGAGAGTCTCTGTAAAGCTGGAAATAGCCGCCAATCATAGCTTAGTCGTCGCCCATGAGCAAGACATGGGATCTTTAGGCTTGCTAGCAGATTTAGCCGGGGTGCTGGTTCGGTGATCAGCGTCGGTTGGATCGATGCTAGCTAAGTTTGGGAATTTCATCTTTAGGTTTTGGGACTTAATACCAGCTCATCACCTTTTTGGCTTATATCAAATTTGCTCAGTACATTCATGCCCAACAGCACCTGATTGGCCGCCATCTCGCTGCTAATGGCCGCTTGCACCTCTCCTATAGCCATGTCCTGCAAACTAAGCTCTTTAATGGTTGTCAGCTGAACATTGGCTTGACCACCGGCTGTCGACGCCGTCACACTTTTTTCAACCAGTAAATTTGCATTGCGAGCGACTTCTTCTGGAACGGTCACCAAAGTCGCACCGGTATCCACCAGAAAAGTGACCGCCACTCCATTGATAGTACCTTCAACGGTAAAATGAGAGCTTGCATTTCGGTGTAATACCAAGGATTTAGCTGGAACAGCATTTCCCGAATCAGCGCCAGAGCTATCGCCACCGGAATCACCCAACTGCACGCCCGTCATGGGAGATTCTTCATCTAAAACATGTTGTAAGTCTTTCAACCCGCAAGGAGCTTGCTGAAATACAACATTAGTGCCTTGTTGACAGCGATACAAAGTAACTGCCCACAGAGGCGAAGGGAGGCCCAATGCCAAGCAAAGAGCTATATACAGAAATCGAAGCCTCATACCTCACCTTTATTGATCCCAAAAGATACCCAATTAGAGGCTGAAGGCTGTCAATAGTTCCTTGTACCCTTAAATCTACTTGATTGCCGAGATCTTTATCCTTTCTGGGGTTCACTTTTTCGTCGGGTATTTTGTATCTGGTCACTTTATTACTAGAAAACAAGCTTCAAGGTGGCAAATAATGAGCTTTCAGGAAATGGAAATAATTCACTCGCTGGTAATTGACGCTGCTACCTATCAATAATAGCTATTTGTTGCACCTCCCTAAAAGAAGGTGATTCCCGATGATAATATCGGTAGGTTCTTGGGCTCAGTGTCCAATGACGACTGATATCTCCACAAGCGTTACTTTCCGGGTGCCCCACGGTAGGTACCTTTGGTTATCAGGTACAGAACTAGTTTAAATGTTTAAAAAAGCTTTTACAAGAAAATTGATTCACCTACGGTGAATGCGCCTTACATCCCTCAAGGAAGAGGTCTTTCTGCGCGTTAAGATAAATCCCAGCACCTGTAAAAAACTTGGGGGCAAATTGCCTATCTTTTAATCTTAATGTTTCCACTGCAAAGATGCAGCAGTTTTATCGCCGATAACACATTCCCCCAGGCTTAAAGCGGGTAAACTTTGAGTTTCGTTTAGCGGCAAGCGCCCTGACATGATTTCAGCTTGATACTGGGGGTATAAAGGAGCTTGGCTGGCATCCGCAAAACCTGCAGGAAAACTAGGATAACCACTGGCAGTATTGTGATAAGGCGCTCCCAATGCGTGCAACATGGTTTGCATTAAAAGGACTTCATTAGAATTTTTATTGACCAAAGGAATGCCCAGCTCAACAACTCCCAGATGGCTTTTCTCTAGACCATAATCCAAGCTCTCTGTATTGGGCGGAGTTTTGTAATATTTAACCAACAACTGGATAGAAGGCCCACCCAAACCATAGTAATCTATATGACGATAAGCCCAGAATCTTAGAGAAAGGCTGCCTAGTAACTTTGCTAGTTTATATTCACTTTCGGTATATGCCAAAGGAGGTAAAACCTCAGAAACATCTGCCAATTGAACCTGCAAAGCGGGTTTCAGATCAATGCCAAAATTGGCGGCTTGCTGGGTTAAATAAGTATTTAAATTAACAAAATCCTTGGCTCGCAAAGAATTAAGAAAACGATCCACTTCAGGACTGTTGTCGCCGTTATAAGGGTATAAGATCAAAGTATAGGGTATGTCCCAGCGAGCCTTCAAAAGGCCCTCATAAGCCCAATAAGTCCATCCTAAGAATAACAAAACAATCAAGGTATAAACTCGGCCACGCCTTATCACCGATTGCTCTACCTTATTTTCTTCCATGTGAAATTCTGCCTTGGCTTACAAAAATCGCGATTCTACTCAGTGTAGTAGCCAAAAAAAGCCAAGTCGAATTATTCTGACTTTAAGACTGTTTTTTGGTAAAATTAATCACTTTACCCATCCGTGAGTTAATTTTCTAGCATGACAGATTCTCAAGCCAAATATCCCATCGGTATCTTCGATAGCGGCATCGGGGGCTTAACAGTCGCCAAAGCCATTACCAACCTACTTCCTGATGAGTCATTGGTCTATTTTGGGGATACAGCTCATGTACCCTGGGGGGATAAATCAGTAGCCGCTATTCAAAATTATTCGTTAAAAATTTGTGAGGTGTTATTAAAACATCATTGCAAGATAATTTTAATTGCTTGTAACACCGCTTCGGCAGCAGCCTTTAATGCTGTTCAAGAATACGTGGGACAGCGCGCCCTGGTTTTAAATGTGATTGATCCAGTTGTCCAGCATATCATCGAATTCCATACAGCACGTCGTATTGGGCTTATTGGCACCAAGCAAACTGTGCGCTTAAATCTCTACCAAAAGAAAATTCAAGAACAATGCCCAGAACTCTTAGTGGCTTCTTTAGCCACCCCTTTATTGGTTCCGCTCATTGAAGAAGGTTTTTTAAACAAAGCTGCCACTCATTTAATTTTGCAAGAATATTTACAAAACCCCAAACTAGACAACATCGATACTTTAATTTTAGGCTGCACTCATTATCCCCTCTTAAAAGATTACATTCATTATTTATACCCTCATATCGACATCATTGATTCAGCACATATTGCCGCAGCAAGCCTAAAACAATTACTTGAAACAAACAAGCTTACCAACATCAACGAAACTCCTAGCAAACATTTTTATGTTTCTGATGATAGCGAATTTTTTGCCGCCACCGCTCGGATATTTTTTTCATCGGATATTCAACTAGAACACTACCCCTTATGGGAAGCAGAATCTTATGCCAACTCAAGCAGTACTCAAAAAGTTACAGCAACTCTCTAAAAAGGAATTTTCAGAAACTACTCAGCGTTTTTTCAAAACCTCAGCCGGTTCCTATGGCGAAAAAGAAAAATTTCTCGGCATAAGAGTGCCCGTCTTAAGAAAATTTCTTAAAGAGTGCTCTCATCTAGAATTAAAACACATAGAAGAATTACTGCATTCAGAATTTAACGAAATGCGTTTATTGGCTCTTTTACTTCTGGTCGAGCGCTTTAAAAAATCAGCTACCGAAAAAACCCGTAGACTCATTTACAAAATATATACGAAAAATGTCGCCCATATTAACAATTGGAATTTAGTCGACACCAGCGCCCACTACATTATGGGCGCATATTTATATGATAAAGACAAAACTATTCTATATCGATGGGCTGAGCATTCAGATCTCTGGCACCGACGTATTGCGATGATCGCCACTTGGCATGATATCCGTCTTCACAAATTTAAAGACGCTCTGGCTATAGCTAAAATCTTATTGACGGACACAGAGGATTTAATGCACAAAGCGATCGGCTGGATGCTGCGCGAAATTGGCAAAAAAGATCAATCTGTTTTAGAAGGTTTTCTAAACAAGCACGCGGTATGGATGCCACGCACAGCGCTGCGCTACGCTATTGAACGTTTTCCTGAAAAAACCAGGAAAATGTATCTTAAACTCAAGCAGCATCCGGATGGGTAAAGCTCAAGAATTACAACAGATTTTTTCTAAAAAAAAGCTCACTTTAAGTCTGGCAGAATCCTGTACCGGGGGTGCTATTGCCGCTTCCTTAGCTCGTGTAGCTGGTGCATCTGAGTATTTTAAAGGTTGCATCGTTTCATATACCGATGAGGTTAAAATCCAGTTATTAGGCGTGCATGCTGATGTATTGAAATCTGTCGGCGCTGTCAGTCATGCCGTGGCACTGCAAATGTGGCGCGGTGCCATCCGGCAATTTCAAAGCGAGGTAGCGCTCTCGGTAACCGGTTTTGCAGGGCCCACCGGTGGCAACAGCCGAGAACCTTTGGGGCAAGTATATATCGCCTATGGGTACCAGCAGCAAATACCTCAGATTTTAGCTGTGGATTTAAAAGGCTCGCGCTTGGAAATTATCGAGCAAACTGTCTGCTTGGCCCAGGATTGTTTGTTGAAATTATTAACGACCCCTTAATAAGAATAATCCATGACTTTTTGACGATAAATCCCGCTGATAAAATTTTTACAATAGTTTTCTTGTATTTTGGCATTCTCTAGATAAGAGCCTAATTTTTTAGAAATATATACTGTTAAAAAGCACATTATAACCACGAGCCCCAAGGCATTATCTTTTATAAAGGGCAAGCTTAGATGAGACAACAGGTTATAACAAAAAAGTAAAAATGGGAAATGAAAAATATATACAGTATAAGAATAACCAACATAAGGTTTTAATGATTTTAATCTTGGCACCCGCACCAGCAGTACCGTTACAGCCATAAACAGCAGGCTCGCGACCAGTTGAAAAACCACTAAAGCCAATGAACTATCCAACATGGATAATACATCTTCCTCAGAGTTGATATTGAATAGCAGCAACATCACTCCCAAAGAAGCCGCTGCCAGCAATCCTATAGATTTCTCAGAGAGTTTGTTTTGAATAAAAAACCCGGACACCCCTAGTAAAAAACAGCCAAAAGAAATTTTCTGAATATTCAATATGGGCGAAAAATCAAACAGCTCTAAAGCATACACGTATAGAGATAAAAGCAGCAGCCCCAAAGTTCGAATGATTGGGGGCTGTATCGAGCGCAAACAAAACACCAACAAAGCTGCTAGCACATACAATTGCAACTCATAAGTTAATGACCAAAGAGGCACAATCAGCCCGCCGGTTAGATCTCCTTGGGTAAATAAACTGATAATATTTGGATAGATTTTATCAATATCGAGAGAGAATTCTTTTTGTAACAAGCGATGCTCCCCAGGCGCTACTTCCCAGCCTAAGGCTTGCAATATAAAAGACAGAATCATGGTTAGTATGAAAACGCAGATCAATGGGGGCAGGATCCTAAAAGCTCGCGACAGTAAGAATTGGCTGGGTTTAAAAAAAGTATTCTGCCTAATATGGTTGTGGATATTCAAAGAAATCAGATAGCCACTCAAACAAAAAAACCAAATCACTGCAAGCCGTGCCGCCAGTCCCAGAAAAGAGGTTTTGTTATCCACCACAAATGGCACGGAAAAAATTTGCCAGCTATGAGCTGCAACAACAATCATTGCTAAAAAATCCCGCAAGTATTCCAGGCTGGCAATTTTATGATTGTATCTTGGCATCACTTCTTCCCTGAAGATCTATTGATTATCTGGCTTGCTTTTATTTTAGCTCTTTATGGCAATTCTGCTATTATGTTAGCCTATACGAGATAAGTTGTGGGTCACTAAATGTTCAATACTGACAATCAAGACAAGAATGAAAAATTCAGGCTTAAAATTTTAAGCCCCAGGCCCAAGCTTTCACAAACTCTTCATAGCTTACAATTTTCTGGCAGCTTACAGTGTGAAGTCGGCAACACCTATTTGTATTTAAAAATCTCGGACAAATTCATCTATGATCTTTTCCCCTTTGTTGAAGATCCAAAAGCTTTGATGCCTGATTATTTTTTTTCTAAAAATGCTATTGGTGCTCATATCAGCATCGTTTACCCCGGAGAATTGATCGCAAGCTCATTATCGTCTTTAAATTTAACCCTAAAGCAAGAATTTAGCTTTGCGATCACAGGATTCGCAATGATGACAGCTCCCCATAAAACTTATTATGTTCTTCTAGTCGCCTCACAAAGTTTAAATCAATTGCGACAAGATTTAGGATTACCTGCTGAATTAACCTATAGAGGTGTTGAGGTGCCGATGCATATCACTATCGCTGTTAAACCTTCTGAAGGTTAACAACCCAACAGTCATACTGCCTAAATAGAACCAAGTCATTTGAATATCTATTGAATGCTTTATCAAACATCAAGAGGCTCGTGAAGAATATGCCAGGCTTTAAAAAACTTCTTGCCAACCAGTTTAAATACCAACTTCAGCTCCATGCTAAAGGCAAAGATATGTTTGTAGCCAAAATAAAAAAATTATTATTAGGGAAAAATGACGACGTTGCTTGAATCTCAATGCTTAATTCTATAAGATGCACCTTTATTAAAATGAAGCCAGCAATTATTTAACTCTCTTAAATATTGCATAAACCACCCTATTATAAGGATTGACATGAATTTTAAAAAAACCCTGGCTGTTCTCTTGATGGGTTCAAGCTTTTTAGCGACTACTTTTGCAAGTGCTTCAGCTACTGTCCCTTTGCTGAGTGTTGATAGTACTGATATCTCTTTAGAAGGTTATCATTACCACTACGATGAGACTGTCAACAGTTCACAATTTATGAAAAGTTCTGGAAAAATGTTTGGACTCAATGGTGGCATTAACGGCAAGTTATTTAATCCTGCCTGGATTGGACGTTTTGAAGGTCGTCTATTTGCTGGTCATAAAATTAATTACCGATCTAATGGCTCAGGCGAAAGCGAGTCCCATTATTCCGGTCTTGAAACACGGGGACTCGCCTACTATCTCTTAAATGACAACGGTTCCTGGCTCCCCAGTGTTTATACAGGGCTTGGCTATCGTTTCCTTTACGATCATGGTCAAGGTGCTATTAGTACAACTGGTGCTTCTTCCTATGATCGCCATTCTAATTATTTGTATCTGCCCATCGGATTTCATATTGAAAGGGAAATATACGCCTCTTCTCGTTTGGCATTCCATATTGAATATGCCCAACTTTTATGGGGCATGCAAAGAAGTATGATATATGAAATAACCATAGAAAATAAGCAACGTAGAGGTTATGGACTCCGAACAGGAGCTGATTGGTTGGTGCCCCTAAAACATTTTGATTTATTAACAGGCATTTTTGGGCGCTATTGGAAAATAGCCGATTCAAAAACCGCAGAGGTTTCCTGGTCTAATGGTACTATTGATAAGTTTCGTGAGCCTCAGAATAAAACCCATGAAATTGGTTTTAGAATTGGCGCTCGTTTCTAATAATTTTTATTTCTTTAAAAAAGCGCTGGTTATTTTACTAAGCAGCGCTTTTTTATATCCTTCATCAGCATTCAAATTCATTCGACAAAAATGATTAAAAGTGCGTCTTTAAAGATGCTTCTTCCCAGGTATTGATATCTTCTGCAACTGTTGTTAATTTTTGCCGAATACGGCTAATAGCAATTTCACCCAGCGGTAACCTTAAAGGTGGCTGTTCACAATCTACGATGCGGGCTATAAGAGCTGCAGCCTTAACCGGATCGCCATCTTGGTTGCCACTATAGCCTTGTATATTATGAATGGTTTGCCGAGCAGGCGTGTTGTCATAAGCGGCAATGGGCTGAGCAGCTGTTTTTGCAGAAGCTCCTGCCCATAATGTACGAAAGGGCCCAGGCTCTATCAAAGTTACCTTAATATTAAAAGGTGCGAGCTCCAGCGCTAAAGCTTCGCTCAAGCCCTCCAGTGCATGTTTCGAGGCATTGTAAAGGCCTAAACCTGGCGCACCACAAAGACCTGCTACAGAAGAAATCTGGATAATATGGCCTTTTTGTTGATTACGGAAATGGGCTAAAAACGCCTGAGTCACAGCCAAGGCCCCAAAAAAGTTGGTTTCCATCTGGGCGCGAGCCTCGGCTTGGCTGGTCTCTTCAATAGCTGCCATCAGCCCATAACCCGCGTTGTTTACAATAATATCTAACTTGGGATATTTTTTTAAAATAGCACAAGCCACACTTTTAACTTCATCGGCATCACAGACATCCAGTTTATAAGCATAAGCTCGCCCTTCATATTGAGTATTAAAGGCCGCTACCTGCTCATGGGTACGCAAGCTTCCAATAGGATAATCCCCTTTGCGGATCACTGCATCTATCAATGCCTTGCCAATACCACTTGAAACCCCGGTAATAAACCATGTCTTCTGCTGTCTCATAAGCCTTCCTTATCTTTTACCCGTTTTACTGAATACATAGATCCATTGTAGCGGCAATAGCTATCAGACCGCCATACTGGTTCTAGTTTGGTTTTAGGCAAGGCGCCAAGCCTGGAGCTACCGGAGTTTACATATAGTAAATGAGGATAGCGACATGGCGTAGGCAACACCGCCTAAAAAATTGCCTGGAGCAATTTTCCACGTCAGCCCGAAGGGGCTGGAGCATGGATGCTCCAGATAAAATCTAAATGGAACCAGTATATTTTTGTCTGCTCCTGGATCTTAAGCTTTATCTGTTGGTAAATGACTGTAGTTGAGTGACTTCCAAATCATTTATTATTGCCACCTATTCTCATGCTTAAAAAAGCCATGGCTCTCTTTATTAAATTAAAAACGTTATAATGAATTTCCAAGCGAGGATGCAATAATCATGTGTTATGGGATTACAATTTGGTGAAAGCAAACCAAGATTTACCAACACGCCTTTTTATCAAACCCATATTGATCGCTCTCAAGAAAAATATCTCCGTCGTTTGGCAGCACTGCAAACACATCTTCAAAATCATAGCAGGCAATCCCAACCGATAGAACAGGCCATCATCCAGCTTACACAGATCTAAGCTTAGTTTAAAATTCGATAAATACTGATTGAGCTATCAAAGGGGACAAATCTTCTAAGATCTGTTCCCTTTTGCCGTTTTCAAGCTCTAATGTTGTAGAACTTATAGCTCAAGTTTAAAAATTTGCTGGTTAATGTTTTTCTTTCAATTGCTTTTATCAGCGCTTTTTACTATACGTTTTAATGGGCGAGATTCACAAGGAAGTAATTATGCCATTATGTTTTTTATTTTCCTGCTGTGTAGCCAAAGCCGTTGAACCTCTGGCTGAGAAACTAGGAGCTTATCTTTTAACCAAGCTTGAACCACTGGTTAGAGAAGAAATTGAAAAAAAACTATTGCATGAAGCGGTGAAGCTGGGGGTAGAAAAATATTTGCCATATTTTAACAAACACCCAGTTTTAGAAAAAAATATAGAAACTGCCGTAGATTTTATAGCCGATGCCTACGTATTCCATGAAATGCCGACTATTGGGGTTGTTGTTGACAAAATCACGACAGCTACTGAAGAGGATGTCAGCGCCATGTTTCATAGCATTGTGGCTAAAATTGGCAACAAGGAAAAATCTAGGGTACGAGCTACTGCCTAGATACAAGTTATTTTTTATGGGTTAAAAATATTTTTCAGCCGATAAATCTTATTGATTTTTTAAGGTTAACCCCGAATTTTTAAATGAACATTTACCTGCAATTATTCAATAAGCCCAAGTTGAGAACTCAGCTAATAAAACGGAATTAAGAATTTTACAATTCTATTTAAAACTTACAGATTCAGGCCCTAACTTAATATATTAGCATTTCAGCCAATACTGCCGTCAACCCTTACAAGTGCGAATTATTTGTTCACCAGTTGAAAATTGTTTTGGAATGGCACTATTTGAAAGAATGCTTAGGCTAAGCAAATCGTGGTTTTTAGAAAATTTCAAAACTTGCCAATAATTGACGGCTTGAAAATAATAGAAGACAAAAGAGTTGCTAGACAACTGACGGGCAGGCTTGCCCAAGGTTTTTTCTGCTTCATTTAAAGCATCAATGCTGTTGAAGAAGTCTGGATATTCCATATATTTTTTAAATTTTTCATCCTCCTGCACGTAGAATATTGCCTTGCATAATTGTTCTTCTTCATTGACGCTCAAAGAAAATCCTGCTTGATGAAATGAATAGATGCGCCTTACTTTATAGGGTTGCATATTTTCTTCATCTTCAACGATAGGCGTTTCAGCAACAACATCCAAAATATCTTGAACAACAAAATTTTTTGCTTTATCAAAAATATTTAATATCTTAATATACATCTAATACTCGCTGTATTAAAGAGAATGATAGACAACGGAAGGGCCTTTTCCAAGCCGCCTCACTGCCCCTAATTTTATTAATTGATTTAATTTTCGTACCGCCGTGCGCCTTGAAACGTTTAAATATTTCTCAGCATCGCCTAATTTTATTTCACTTTTCATCTTAAAAAGCGCTAACAACCTTTCTTCGTCAGAGTTCATTTTATTTTCTGATGGCAAAAAATTAAATATCACTTTAACGCTGTCAGCACCTTCTATAAATTCTGGCCTTTTAAGACCAGCTTTACAACAACTTTCCAGCATTAATCTTATACCAGTGCCTAGTTTCTCAGCAATGCCAAAACGTCTAGCCACTCTGACAAGCGAAGAATTTCTTAAATACGTTGTTCCATCTCCCAAATCATTGGGATCTAAAAGGCCAGGGAAATTACCGGGGTTATATATTTCTAAACGATTATCATAAAGTGCAATTTTAATAGAGCCTGGAATCCAATATTTTTTATGAATCAATGCATTCACAATTGCCTCGCGGAGGGCAACTTCTGGTACAATTGTTTCTCCCTTTAGTGCTGTCTTGACAAGCCTATCATCTCGCACCATCCATGACATGATTAAATGATAACTAACATCTAATTGTTTTTCTAAAGATCCTTGAATTTCTTCGGTTTGAATAATGTTACGGCCTTCGATACCAGAAAACCGCGTACATTGTATCAGTACTTCAGGAATATAAAAATGGGGGGTTTCACAAAACATCAGAACGCCCGCAACGGTGGGATAGTATTTTTCACTGTTAACGGAGGAACGACTTACTACTTTTTCAACGATCAATTGATCTAGGTTGAACCTCTTATATATTTGTTTAATTTTTTTCTGAGATAAAATTTCGATTTTATCTTGGATTATTTCTTCATCAAAGTGTACTCGCTTGTTTTCTCTCATCAGCTCCTGAATATATTTATCATTTGCTCTTCTTGTGTTCGATCCCGCTCTTAGGTATATACCCTTAGGAGTTCCTTCACTTTTGACGAAAACGGGTTTTTTTATACTGGAGGGGATTTCAATAATGATGACACTGGCGTCATCAAAACGTTTTTCATAAATCTCTGCCAATAGCCCTGGGCTTGTGGCATCATATAAGCTATTTGGAAATTCGCCATAAATTCTATTTCTGGTTTCTTCATTAATACCAATCACTTCTCTGCTATGATCCTCAACACCTATTACTATCTTGCCGCCCATACCGTTTGAAAACGCCACGCAGGTTTTCACTAAATTATGGAAAGCTGGTATTTGTAATTTGAATTCTAGAGATTTTGATTCCCTGTCAGGATATTGATATTTCATAGAGCTAAACTCCTAATTGAGCCAATTGAGCCAACTATGCGATAATTGAGCCAAGAGCGCATACACCCCAAGACCGCTGCTGACTGGCGAAAAATTTCTAAATGACACCTACCATTGAATTCGCCAGGCAGTCCTGGTGAATCGGTATAATGTGTTGATATATAATGTAAAATTGTTTTATATGCCGTAAATTGGTTGCTGTATAACCATTACAAGCTGGCTCGTTAACCTTTCGGTCATCATCTTGAGTAGCTGAGCACCATAAGTTGCACCAAAACTTCGGGTTCGTGTTGACTTAAGCCTGCCGATATCTTACGGGTGGCTTTACGCAAATCTTGATCGGTGACATATTCATCGGAGGACAAGGTGCTTTCATTATGAATAAAGACGCCTAAATGATCGTCGTCACCGCTAATGGATGCTTCCATAGAAATGGGCTCTTTGACATTTTTTAACGCTTCACCTCAAAGCTTTGCCAACTAAATTTAACCTAAGGTAAGGGCGCGCGCCTCCTGGGTTCTATTTACATTAACGCTAAGCTCATTCATAAGGCCTTGGCTTAGAATCAATTTGCACTTTTCCCTATCTATCATTAGGGTCTCATCATAAAATGATGACCAGCCTATGTCAGATTGATGGTCGATGACAATATAGGTTATTGGACAACTGGGTGCCAATTTAGTCGGCAATACTTGCTTGAGGTATTGTTGTACATGACATTTTATTGCAGGATCCAATTGGTTGAAACTTTCATCCAGTAAAATCAGAACAGGATTTCCACCATTAGCTTGGCGCATTATCTTTAAAATAAGGGCGACTAGCATTGTTCTTTGCGCCTCCCCACCACTTAAGTTAAAGTCTTTATTATCTAAATCTGAAATTTTGTCTGATAATCCAAAGTGGCCCATCAATTCATGAGCCTGATTAATCTCAGATTCAGTACTATTTAAATTAAGGCCCAAGACCTCTTTCAAAGTCACCAATTGTGGGACATAAGGCGTTTGGGATAAAGCCAATATATGGTTACGATCCATCGGAAAGCTAAAAGTTCCTTTCACAAAAGGATATATTCCCAATAAGGATTTTAAGAATAAACTTTTGCCAATACCCGAAGGACCTTCTAACAAGTAAATTTTGTTTAACTCAAGACTCAAATTGCAATTTTGAATCCGGTAATCCTCGCCGTTTTCTTTTTTTATGTACAGGCTGATGTTCTCAAATTTAATATCTTTGCCAGAGTGGCCATATTCATGCTGGACAACTTTTTTGTTTTCAAATTGAAACTGTTTCCAGTTCTGAATTTGCAGTGAAAATTTCTCAATTTGTTCAAATGACTGCTTATATTCATCTGGCTGCAAATAACTTAAAGAAAGGATGGCTTGCTTAAATGTACTTACAGTTTCGCTCAAATCTGAATAACTTTTAATGATTGGAACGTTTTCTTGTAACTTAGGATGATATAAAAGTTGATCGAATTGCCATTTTATGGACCCTTCAATGGCCTCGAAGGAAGAACGCTGCATAGTTATTTCGGCTCGAGATGTAGTTTGCTCATATTTTCTAAAGCCTTCATCTATTTTGTATTCTAATAAATATCCTGCACCAGCCATTTCAATTTCTTCTTTATAATGGTTGATGGCGTGTAGACAGATCTCAACATCATAGGATAAAGGGCGCCCTTCGAGGTCCTGATTCCGTGCTCTTTCCTCCAGTTTTCGCATGAATTTACCTATTAACCATTCATAAAAAAACTCAGAACCCAGCATCAAAACAGGCAATAGAGAATTTTTAGGGCTGGGTTCTTGCTTAATCATTCGTGCTAATTTTTTAAGACCTTTAGCTGATTCTATCAGATTTAAAATAAAATTAAGGAGACCATTAAAAAGCATATCGAATTGCCATCCTAACAACAGGACATCCCTTCCAACAATTTCATTGCTATTAACCACTTTATTGGGTTCAGGTTCTAAATAATATAGACCAAAATAGGCTCTTGAGCCTACCCAATCTTTTAAGATCCTAGTCCGAACAAGCTGCGTTACTGTTTCCTGAAGTTTGCCTTGCACATAATATTTTAAAATAGAAACGAGTCTAGAAGAGATAATCAATCCAAGGGCTTTTAAAACTAGTCTTAATGTTTTGTGATAATGAGTCCTATTGTTTTCAAGATTGGTAATATTTTTCTCTATTTGCAGACGATACTTTTGTGCCAGCTCTAACATATACCTAGTTCTTAAACGGATTTCTAAAAAATTTAAAAAAGAAAGGGTACCTAATAAAACCCATTGTTTGATGTTTTCTCTTTTTAAATATAAATGAGGAGAGACATAACGCATAAACCGAATGATATAAAGATTGTAAAAATAGCTTTTAAACACTTGAAAGCGAGAACGGATAGGGTTGAGAGCATTTCGTAACATAGTTATTCCTAGACTGATTTATCCATTATTATCCTATAGGATGTACAAGAAATATTTTTTCAGGGCACAAGCTGCTGCTCATCAGGCAACAGCGGTGACAGATGGCTGTTACCTTAGGGATAATCATGATTGAAGTGTAGCGTCACCTTTTGTATAATTATCTTATTATTAAAATGTTAAACAGCTCATCCTACAAGGTTAAGCAATAAAAATCAAGAGCAGCAAATAGATTATATAAGCAAAGGATATGTATGGCACTTAGTTTTATCCTAGCCTTTGGCTAGGCTTAGTGCTTGCTTATCATTGATTGAATGAGCATGTTGAGCAGTCCTTTTTTAGTGTCTTTCAAGCCACTGATCCTACCCCGATCTTTCGGGCACCTTGCTAAGATAGTAAACTCTATCTCTGAGGTGCATTATGAAAAAAAACGGTGTAAGTACAACGAGATTACCGAAAAAATACAGCTCACAATTTAAAGAACAAGCCCTTGAGCTGGCCAAAAAAGATGGCATCCCTACTGTGGCCAAAGATCTTGGGATAGCAGCAAGCCAGATCTACTTATGGAAAAAACAACGACAACTTATGGGGCATCCCTTTGAAGAGCAAAAAATTCAAGATACTAAGCTATCGCGAATGAAGCGTGAGGTTTCACGTTTGACCGAGGAAAATGCTTTTCTAAAAAAAGCGGCAGCGTACTTTGCCAAAGAACCGAAGTGAAGTACGCCGTGATAAATCAAAACAAAAAAACCTTTGATATACGCATGGTGTGTCGAGTTCTTTCAGTCTCTTCTAGTGGCTATTATAATTGGTCTAAACGACCAGCATCGAAACGCAGCCAGGAAAATACCAAGCTTACACAGGCTATCAAAGAAATCTTTGATAGCGAAAAGCAGCGTGTGGGTTCTCCACGCATCACGAAGCGATTAAATATGTCTGGACCTATCATCGGCAAGAATCGTGCAGCTAAAATCATGCAAAAAGCAGGGTGGAAAGCCAAAGGCCTTAAAAAGTTCAAAGCAACCACCAACAGCCACCATACCTTGCCTGTTGCTCCCAACCTTCTTCAGCAAGACTTTGAGGCAGAGCGGATGAATGAGAAATGGGTGACTGACACACCTACATCTCGACAGATGAGGTCTGGTTGTATTTGGCTGTGGTATTAGACTTATATTCTCGAATGATCGTAGGCTGGTCCATATCGGAACGCATGACGGCGGTATTGGTATGTGACGCCTTAAAAATGGCTTTGTGGCGTCGTCAGCGTCCAGCAGGGGTTATCGTCCATTCCGACCGAGGGGCACAATATTGTTCTTATGAATATCAAGGGTGGTAACTCAATATGGTTTAATTTGTAGCATGAGTAAGAAGGGGGATTGTTTTGATAATGCCGCAATGGAAAGCTGGAATGGGCGTTTAAAGGTTGAAGCAATTCATGGTGAGCGTTTTGCTACCCGTTCGCAGGCTAAAGCGCAGGTGTTCGAATATATTGAAGTGTATTATAATCGGCTGCGTCTTCATTCGAAGCTGGACTTTGTAAGTCCCAAGGCTTTTGAAGCGCGACCAGTGGCTTAGCAACCCGTCCGTGATTTTGGGGTAGGATCATACATTCAAATTCGACATTATGTTTACTTAAAAGGACTAGAAATTATTAATGGAAATGATGCCAAAACTGTTCAATTAAAGTTTTTAACTTGAGATCAAGAATATAATGTAACTTGCAGCCTAGACAAATTTCTAGATGGGTATTTAGGAGCGATTATTGCCACCCCGCCTTCCCCGGCATTAATTATCAGAGCTAAATTGTAAATTTTAATATATCTAGTAATTACCTAAAGCCATATTGTTTTAACTCAAAACCTATAATCGTCTTTTAACGAGCCTATGGCAGTGCCAAATATCAATTTCTAGTCGACAACCTGAGTTGAGCGACGAATTATTAGATTTTTTACAAGCTCATTAAAGTCTTTATGTTGTTCTTTAACTTTTTTTTAAAATTGGATATTTTTGAAAATCTTCTTGATAGCTAGCTGTAAGCTATGGGGACGACTAATATTAGAGTTGATTATTGTATTGCTATTCATTTAATCAAAGCCCGCAATCCATAATTCGAGTGATAATAAATGATAAATAAACCAAAGGTGGTTGCATTGGCCACTTGCAACCAAGTTTATATAATTTTCAAGCCTATCTTTATCAAACAAGCCTTCTTTTACCAATTGTCCATCAAGAAGTATACTTTTGACATCATTAATACCATTTTTGATAGATAAATTACGAACCCCAGTACTATCGCCTTTAAAAGTATTCCAGATTTCATTATTGTTATAAAGCTGTGCAATTTCTTTTTTGAAGTGCCATCTGCTTGTACCTTTGTTAAATGATGTATGGCAAGGAATTGCAAGACAATGCTCAATCATGGGTTGAGATAAGTAAGGAGACATTTGCTTTATCCCTGTATAAGTTGAATTAGAAAAAGCGCTGCTATGATATAAAACCAAAATTTGATTTAATTTGGCTGGAGGAATTTTTTGTACGATGAGTTTATCCCAAAAAGGAGGCTTAAAAATGCTAGTTTCAATAAGTGCTTTCAATTCTGGAGTTAAAGATAAAAGCTGAGGTGGATACGGTGTGTGGGCTAATTCATAAGAATGGGTGTAGTATTTATAAATATCTTTCAGGGTGGAAGACAAATACTTCATGAGAAGATCTTGATTGGCAAGGCATATATTTTTTAAAAAAGAATAAGAACCTCTAAGGCCTTTATCTATGATATAATCACTAACAACTTTTTGAGAGATATGCGATAAAAAAAGCTGGTCACCGCCATCACCATTTATTAATGTAAAAGTTTCAATACCGACACTTTCTCTTAAATTAATTTTCGAAGTTGTGCGCATTATCCCAGGGTGGGGTTTACTCCACATTTTAGTGCAGCAAGGTTTAAATAGATATTCAAACTTTTGAATCATGAGATTGGAAGTATATTTTTTCAAAAGATTCTTAATATGAGACAATTCATTAGAACCACCCACCTGCGGATGATAATAGTTAACCTGAGTAAATTTCTGGTTCTCTTTAAGAACACTATTGAGAGTTAAAAAAAGTGCTGAGGAATCAAGCCCGCCCGATAATTCAAGAAAAACATCAGGTAAATTTTTTGTTAAAGCCACACAAACTTTTTGTAGCAATTGTGCTATTGATAAATCAAGGGGATTATAGCTTATAGGCTTAATATAGCTGACAGGCTCCCAAAAACACTTGATAGATAAATTGCCTTTAATATAACGTAAGAATGTCCCAGGCAGTAATTCATGAATACCTTTGAAAGCCGTTTTAGGGGTATTTAAAATACCTAGACTTAAATATGAAGCAATATATTCCCAATCCCAATTATAATTACTTTTGTTCTGGCCGAAAATTTCCAACAATAGGTATACATCTGAAGAAAAAAAAAGCCCTTGTTCATTTATTGAGTAATATATATGTGCCATTCCAGACGGATCGCGATAAATATCTACCGTATCATCATCTTTTCTGAAATTGAAAATAAGATACTCCCCCCAATATTTTTCGATCAGTACAGATGCGAGCTTATTATCCATGCTGGCCTTATGCAACTCATGATGGATATAGGGAGGTGGTTCCATTGTATCTCTTCTAAAGATACTGCCACTAATTATTGGTGAATGAGTACAAAATCTTTCGGGAAATTCTAGAGGATTGAATTGGCTATCCCCTGATAAATGTAAAAAGCACTTTTGAGAATTTACCGAAAAAATGTTATTCTTAACATTCTTAACTAGCAAATTTTTGCTTTCTTCAAATAAGTCTTTTTTAGCGAGCTCATGAGAAGAGTTAAAAATCGCTCCAAAAAAAGCTGTCATATAATTTCTCTATGTTTTTGTGAATGAAATCTGGAAAATAGGTGCTAACCTTTTAGAAAGCTCAACATCGTCTCTAACAATTTTGCCATTATGTTCCACCCAAGCGTGAGAGAAGAAGGGGATAGCTTGAACGCCGACTTTAAGCACAAAGCTGTAATTTCTTCTTAATAAGACCAAAGCCAAGGCAAATGCATTTTGTAGGCATAAATTTTTTTTAAAAAAGAAAATATTGGTGCTTTCTATTGCCAAAGATAAAGCCTCAATCATATTATTCGAAGGCGCGCCGCACGATTTTAAACATTCTTGTACAGAGATTCTTCGATTAATAAACGCTATCAGGCCTTTTAATCCTCTAAATTTTAGGAGTATATTAACTAAGGAAATTGCCACAAATATCTCGATAAAGATTATGGGGGAGATGCGTGAATTGGGTAGTGATTTTTTAATGCTATTAGGGGTTAAGCCTATTGGGTTTGCGGCATAAGCAATGTTATTTTTTCTAAAAAAATTATAGGCTAAGCAGACTGTCATGTTTTCTGAAAAATAATTTATATATTGATTGAGTGTTGCTATAGTAAATGTATCACAGATAAAAGTTGGTTCTCCATTATCTGCAGGACAGTAATGACCATTTTCTTTTGTGAAGGCCTGAGCAAGTATATAGTTTAAATATTTTGCGGATTCTCCCTGTAGTATCCAGAATGAATTCTCTTGTATATTAAGCATGATTAGCTGATCATACCATTTGGCTATAAAGACATCAGCAGGAAGCTCAAAATATATTAAAGGCTTTTTGCCCTTCATGATAACTTCTTTTTATGTCTAAATGATTTGGCAATAGAGACTTTAGGGGAAGACTTCGTCTCTTCTTCATCTTCATTGTTGTGTCGGTTTCTGATTGTATTTCTTCCTTCAATAATTAAGTGTTTTTTTGCCAGCTCATCAAACATTAGATCAATTTTTCGTGCATTCTCATCATCAATATTAGCGTCCCATTCGTCTAGAATAATAATTTTTCTTTCGTTATCAAGTGATAATATGAGCTCTCTTAGCTGTTCCACTTTTCTCAAACCCGTAGATTTTTTATTTATTACAGGTTCAGTACAGGTTGTTTTGTGATCATCTTGTGAGCATTTGAAAGTTAAAGGTGTATTAACGGGCACAAAAATTGCTTTATCTCCTTGTGTCTGTTTAAGAAAGCTAAAAAAAGTTGTTTTCCCTTGGCCTATTCCTGCAAAAAGTGATATTTTGCCTTTTTTTTGATTTGTAAAGTAATTTAAGGCTTTGCGAATATTACTAAATTTCCAAGGATTATTAACATTTGCGCCTGATTTAAAGGATAAATTATCCCAATTTATTCGTCCTCCAGGATTATAGGTTGAATTTTGTACCATTTTGTTTGGCTCATCAATGGATTGCTGTAGCATATTCATTTCTACCAACATCTTACCCATCATACTTATGTTTGTCGAAACGCTACTCATCTCAATTAATAGTCTATTCTGAGCAGGTAAAGTTGCTATCAATGAGCCGATTGCAGATAGTTGGCCACTCTTATTATGCAAGAGAGCAATAAAATTTATCAAAACGGGTAATGTAATAGAGGCTCTTGAGACAAAATTAGCGATATGAGACCAAATCCCTAATTTCGTAAGATAAAAGCTACTAATAATATGTTTATCTTTGAACTGTTGGAACCAGAGCTCAAAGTTATATTTGTTTCCGACTAGTATATTACTGATTCCGCTTTCTAAAGCAGCATCAAACTCTGCTCTAGACTCGCCTGATTTAGCTGTAAGGCCACTTAATTTTTTGTGAAATAACCTTGGCACTAAAACCATGAGCCCAAAGCTAATTGAGTAGCCAGCAGCAAGTTGCACATCGGCAAATAAAGAAATCGAACCAATACCCAGGATAGTGCTTAATGCCATGTTAGAGGAGTTGAATACTGTTCCAAGTGAACTTTGGATGGCACGCTGGGCTCTAGAAGTAAGCCACAGGCGTTGCCGCTGGACAAATTTATCCTCACAGTTCAATAAGGTTCTATATTTATGAGAGGCAATAAATTTCTGAACATAATTTTCTGTCGATTCATTCGTTGCGCGTTGTAAACTTACAGATGAAGCGGCTCTTGGTATTTCAGAGATAATGGTGGTCGTAAAAAATAAAATTATATTCCAAATGTAATAAAATTTAGGAACTTCTCCCTGAATATTTGCGCCTAAGTCTACTATCCAATAATTAGCCGAAGAAGATAGGAGGTGCTGTAGCGCCATAAAAATAAAACAATATAGTAAATCTTTGCTCCATAATATCTTTAATGAATTAATGCTCTTTTGTTTTTTTTTCATTTCTTTAATCCGTTTCACGGTGAATTGATATAATTCTCGCAGGATTTGCCTATAGCCTATAGCCTGCTCAGTATCAGATCTTTGGAAGACAAGCCAATACTGAGAGACCAAAGGTTAATTGAGGCAGCGCTACTTCTTATAATTCAAATTGATCCCATCCCATCCAATTATCATAGTCAGAAGAGATTGTTCCAAACCCCTGAATTAAATCAGTAGCCTTGCCGAGAGCAAGAACTTCTGTATTTACTTTAAAACAATTGTTCGTTTTTGTTGTTGTGATCTCTTGCTCTTGGGTTAAGTGAGTTTTATCGTTTATTATGCTCATGATTTTAATCCTTAGTTTTAAAAGTGAATGTTTATTGAACATATAGTACAAACACTATGCTCGCAATACTGTGATCTTAACGGTATTGCTTATGTGGAATATTTAGGAAAGAAGGCAAATGCAATTTTAAACATTTTGAATTTTATCATTTAGGTTTTTGGTATTTAATTGTAAACTTCCGTTAAAAAAATTAATGAAACTGTTGCTTCTACATCTTGCCTAAGATATCATTGCAAGCTGATCTAAGCCAACTAGCAACTAATATACCATGGGTAAACCTAAATTAATACAATTGAACTCAGAGGATCAAGACGGTTTAATCCAACGTATACAAGCAGACAATTTAACATCCAACGATAAAGAAATTTTAACGGGCTTGATTGAGTTTAACCATTGGCTTCAATTCTCGCTGCAAGAAAAAAGCATCAGCATTAACAGATTACAAAATTTATTCTTTGGCAGCAATAGTGAAAAATCTGGCCACAAGAAGAAAAATAAAAAATCAAACTCTAATGATTTTACACTATCTGCCGATCAATCAGAAAAAGACATAACAGATGACTCTATTAATGAACAAGAAGTTAACTCAGCAATCCCTGAAAATGCTGATGCAACTAATCCTGCAAACAAGGGCGTCAACTCTGGCAGATTAAGCCATAATGCTTATACCAACGCAGAGTATATAACTTTAACAACACTCAATCATGTTGGTGATTTATGCCCTGAGGATTGTGGTGGAAAATTGACCACACTACCACCAGGTATGGTGGTTAAAATAACTGGTCAAGGATTTGCTAAAGTTACGAAGTACAAAGTTGAAAAACTACGTTGCAATCTCTGTGGTAAGCAAATTAATGCCAATATGCCAGATAACATTTGCAATAATAAATATGATGCCGCTTTTAAGGCGCAACTTTGCATGCTCAAATACTACATGGGTATGCCACTTTATCGCATCCAAGGCTATCAAGAAGTTTTAGGAGTGCCGTTACCAGACTCAACTCAATGAGGCATGATAGATGAGGTTGCAAACGATGTGCATCCAGCATTCAGATATCTAGAACTGGTCTCATAATTAATGATGTGAAATAATATTTGTCTGTATTGTAATTGCGAAGGAGGCAAACATGCAGCTTACAGACAAACAATGGTCTTATATTGAACCTGTCATTCCCCTCAATGAAAAATATCATCATCGAAAAGGACGCCCTTTTACCTCACCCAGAGCTATTTTGTGCGGTGTGCTTTGGATCCTAAAAACTGGAGCTCGATGGCGTGATCTTCCTAAAGACTACCCACCAGCCTCTACTTGCCATCGGCGTTTTAAGAAATGGTCCGAACAAGGGATTATGAAGAAGATTTTAATTGCGCTGACTACGCATCTAAAGGAGACGGGAGCTATTGATTTAACCGAGACCTATATTGATGCCAGTTTTGTGAAGGCAAAAAAAGGGGCTCAAAAATTGGCAAAACCAAAGCCGGTAAAGGCTCTAAAATTATGGCAATTGTCGACCATTCAGGTATTCCTCTCGCTCTATGCGTTACCAGTGCTACACCACATGAGAGTCAACTTGTTGAAGAAACGCTTCGGCAAAGACATATTAAAGACAAGCCTATCCGAATGGTGGGTGACAAAGCTTACGATAGTGATCCCTTGGATGCTCGACTTGCAAAGAGACATCGAATTGAAGTTATTGCTCCCAATAAGTCAAATCGAAAAAGAAGAACTCAAGATGGGCGCTCTCTTAGAAGATATCGAGGGCGTTGGAGAGTGGAAAGATTTCTTGCTTGGTTACAATCTCAGAGAAGATTAATTATAAGGTATGAATATTACGATTGGATTTTTCAAAGCTTAGTTCAATTGGCTGCTGTCCTTATTTTATTTAAGTTTTTAGGAAAATAAATTATGAGACCAGCTCTAATTTTATGTCATCTCATTTATAATTTTCTAGAAAACCAAAGCTTTTGATTTAATAATGAGTTGATATTTAAGTTAACATTTACTCTGAAAGGTTTCAATACGGTGAAAATCACTGTATAAGAAGGAAATTGCAAAAAAGTTAAAATATTTTGTTACTCGCTATGGAAAGCTAGGTAAGGCAAGCAGTACGAGATAACTGTAAAATTTTTTCTAGATCACAACAAAGGAGCAAATGCTAAAATTTGCATAAAGCCATTTGCGAGAGCCGATGGAAGTAATATTTTTTTATTCAAAACTATCAAGGGCGCTTATGAAGAATAAGTCTATTGCAACTGCTTTAGTGGGTCATTTTTGTGAACGATATGACATGGCGCTCTATGGCTATTTTTCTGTTATGCTCGCCCCTATTTTTTTCCCAAAAGCAGGTGAACTTGCGCTGCTCGCAAGCTTAGGTACCTTTGCGGCAGGTTATTTTATGCGGCCAGTCGGTGGTTTGTTGTTTGGCTACTGGGGCGATAAATATGGGCGCAAGCATGCATTTAGCCTCTCATTGCTGCTGGTGATCCTACCAACCCTGTTGATAGCTTTACTCCCTTCTTACGAATACTTAGGAATTTTATCGCCAATTATTTTGATTGTTTGTCGTTTAGCCCAAGGGTTTTGCAATGGAGGTGAATTTAGTGGTGCTGGGATCTTTACGAGCGAACATTGTCGCCCTCAGCGACTAGGTTTCACTGCAAGTCTTGTAGCGGGAACGGGGATCCTGGGTGGTGCTATTGGCTCTCTGTTAGGTACAATCTTCATTTTCTTTCCCCAAATTTCTAATGGCTGGCGGTTGCCATTTTTAATGGGAGCATTGTTGACTATGGTTGGCTGGCTCATCCGAAGAAAAATGTCTGAAACACCAGTATTTTTAAAACTAGCTAAAAATAGAAAAATCATAAATAACCCCATTAAAGAAGTATTACAAACATGGAAGCTAAACTGTATTGGTGCTGGTATTGTAGCAGGATTTGGGCATGCTCTTCTTTACATTACCACCATTTATATGAACGTTTATTATGTTAAGGTTCTTCATATAAATAATGCAAAAGCTATGATCATTACAACAAGTATCTTATTTCTCTGGGTTATCTTGTCACCGATCATGGGCTGGTTGGCAGATAAATTTTCAATACACAGCTTTATGCGATTTTCTGCCTGGGTAGCCTTAATCTTTAGCTATCCTTTATTCTGGTATTTTACACGAGAGCCGTCTTTGTATAAGGCCTTAACCGTCCAAATTTTATTTTCCTTTATAGGTGCAGCTTATGTTGCACCGATATCCGGATTATTCCTTTCTTTTTTCCCTTCCCAGGTAAGATATACTGGCGTAGCCTTTGGTGTTACCCTGGGCCAAGCCCTTTTGGGGGGAACTGCCCCATTGATTGCTCTGAGTTTGGTAAACTTTTTGCATGACGAAACAGCCCCTGCCATTTTTTTGGCAATATATAGTGTGGCAGCCATAATGGCTATTAAAAAGTTTGAAAAAAATGCAAGCTATTAAAAGTTCAAATCTTGGCAAGTCCTATAATTTTAAAAGCCTCATAAACAGATATGATATTTTTTTGATGGATGTGTGGGGAACTATTTATGATGGAATCAAACCTTATCCTAATAGTGTTGATTGTTTAAATTATCTAGATAAAATTGGCAAAACAGTCTTATATGTCTCAAATTCACCTCGCCCTTCCACAGTTGTAGCGAGCCGGCTTAATTCTTTAGGGGTTACTGCTGAAGCAGATATGGTCGTCACTGCAGGTGACATCGTGAGATATCAATTAACACATTATAAAGATTCCGTTTTTAATACAATTGGAAGGCGTATGTACCATTTGGAAGCCAAGACAAATACTGATATCTTAAAGGGATTAAATGTAAACCTGGTCGATGAGCTTGAACAAGCTGATTTTATTTTGCTGACAGTCTCTTTAAAAGAAGGAAATGACTTAAATCAATACGACCACTTACTAAAAAAAGCTGCTTTCCTTAATATTCCAATGATTTGTGTTAACCCTGATATCAAGGCCTATGAAGGCGATAAGCTTCGGTTTTGTTCTGGAACATTTGCAGAGAAATATAAAAGCATGAATGGAAAGGTTCATTATTATGGAAAACCCTATTCAAATATTTATGAGTTTGTATCAAAAAAATTGGAAAAAATAATTGATTATGACAAAAATAGAACAATTATGATTGGAGACAGCCTAGAAACTGATATTGCCGGGGCTAAACAAGCTGGGATAGACTCGGCCATTGTTCTTACTGGCAACATGAATAAATTGATGATGACAAAATCGCATGAGGGCTATACTCAAGCTGATTTATTATTGCGTTTATTTAAAAGTTACGAAATAAAGCCTAATTGGGTCCTATTTGACTGGTCTATAAAAACATCTTAAAAAATTAGACATGAGAAACGAATTGCCTAGCTAATCAATTACCGCCCCACAATCTTATTTGCCAAACATCAAGGATCCTGCCTTTAAGCATTGTGTATTACAAGGCTACATTCGTGTTTATTTGCATAAGTGCATGTTGGCATACTGATAGGTTATCAGCTTATTATATGAGTTATGCATCCCAAAAAGAATCAATCCATTGCTGTAAAGCTTATCTAAATAACACTCGGATCTTCTATTGAAAAAAATTCCACCATGCATTTAATCGGATTGAAGTTTTCCAGTCAAAAGATAATGAAGTGCTTTTTAGCTACGTTTTTATTTGAAACCTCACAAGCTTGCTTGTTCTATATAGCTACTACAGAATTTTAAAAAATACCGGTAAAATCACCGTATATGCATTGATGGATAATGGAATAACTTAGCTCTCGATGATTCATATTTTGTGAAGGATGTAAAAATGCTTATCAACACCAATGATTTACAGTTGGACAAAAATAAAAAGTTAAAAGTTAAACAAGAGTTAAACAAGAAAGGTTCGTCCCTATAGAAGCTCGCTTAGTTGAAAGTGATCTTTCCTCGAATTTTTGGGATGCTATAGCTAAAAATAGCTGTGATGTAAATTGGAAAGGTATTCCAATGCAAAAAGGCCCCTTTCAGATCCTTATCACTCAACAATTGATACAAGAATTGAAACCTAAAACAATCATCGAATTCGGAAGCTTCAAGGGTGGATCTGCCTTATGGTTGGCAGACATACAAAGTTTGTCGGTAACAGATAGGAAAGTAATCAGTATTGACATTAATCTTAGCAATGTGGACTCCAGGGCAAAACAGAATCCGAAAATTCAATTTCTGCAAGGGGATTGTAATGAAGTGGAAAAAATATTTTCTTTTGCAGAAATGTCTACATTTATGCACCCAATTCTTTTAATTGAAGATGCTCACATTAATACCGCCGGCATCTTAGATTTTTTCCATACCAACTTATTCAAATCGGGAGATTATTTCATCGTTGAAGACACCAATTTGGATTATAACAATTCCTGCTACAAAGAATGGAGGATAGGGTTAGATGAGAATGATTGTTTAGCAAAGCTAAATAATTTAAACAATAAAATTAAAGTTTTAGAAAAGTGGCTCAGCAACAAAAATGGAATGTACCTTGTTGATGGCAAGTATGTGGATCCTTTCGGAATAATCAATGCCAGTAAAAATTGGAATTCCGTATTAAGAAGAATGACATAATTAGTTATCTGCGGATCCATTATGAGAAAATATATTTATTTGGAAGATAATAACACATATATGTTAGATATCAATATGTTAGAAAATGATAGGATGAACCCTTTATCTCTAACGAAGCACTTCAAAAACTTTCTCCAAAATAAATGCAGACGAATTATTAAAGAAATACAAATTGCAATAAACCATGATGCGCAAGTAATACATATAAGGAATTTAAAAAAACAATTTATGACACTTTGACCCCGTATTGTGGGTGTGTGCATATCGAAGGAGTTAAAGAATTAATTTGCCGAATGTATGGCACAATAGGAATTGTTAATACGTTTCCAATATCCTATAAAGATGAAAATGCCAATATTATGAGGGCTGTAGCGCCGCGTCACAATTCACACAATGAGCGCAGCTCTCAATCACCCTATAATGAATTAGATTGGCATTCTGATGCAGCTTATCGACCAATGATAAAAACAGGTAATTTATCTCCAGGGCCAGATTACCTGGTATTTGGGGTAGTTCACAAAGGACATGAAGGTTTACCGATTGTATATATATCCCCAGAGGATATTCTAAAGCAATTGACCCGTGAAGATATCGCTGTTGGCCTTAGCCCTGAGTTTGCTGTTTCCAGTCCAGATTCTTTTTTTAACAAGGTGGAAAGCAAACTTGTACCCTTGTTGTTTAAAAATGCTCATGGAGGGTTTTCTAACAGGATTAACCTTCAAAATTGTCGACCTTTAACAATAAGGGCAGATCATTTCCTTAAAAAGATTAGGGAGATTACCAGCCAAAGAAAAATTCAGAATTTTATTGATGTAGAAGCAGGCGATATTGTTGTGCTAAACAATAAACTTACACTACATAAAAGAGATAGCTATGAACCAAAATGGGATGGAAAAGACCGTTATTTTATAAGAATTTATTCTGTAAAAGATTTAAATCAAGGTGTTCTCAGCGATCCCAATAAGCCTTGGGTGTGGACATAGTTGAAGTGTTGAGCTACAAATTGTGTCAAAAAAGGTAAAAACATCTGAGAAATGCAGTTGAATAAGCACAAAAGGGGAATAACCATATTGCTATTTTATACATCTCTTTGAGCGAGATATAGATCTATTAACTGAGATTTATTTGGTAAACATGTTTTTCCCAGCACTCTGTTTAAATAAAATTCGATGGTTCGAACAGATAAGTCAAGTGCTGCAGCTATTTCCTTAGTTTTTTTTCCACGTGCAAGATGGAACAAGCATTCCTCCTCTCTTTTCGATAGGACAAGCTCAGCTGAGCCTAAGCTTAAGAAGAATTTATTGATTTTAGTGGCTTCAAAAAAAGCCGCATCCCTATGTACGCTTGCTTGATCCAGAACCAGTGGCTTATATGGGATTAAAATTGATTTCTCATGAGGCTTAATTATAGGATATATTTTGCATTTAAAATATTTTATAAAATGCTCAATTATAGCTTTATTATTTATATAAAAATTAGATGATAATGCATGATTTTTGTCAGAAGCGAAGCCAAATGTTTCTATCGAATGAATGGATTTTTTATAAACTATCATGCCATTCCAAATATTAAAATCATATAATGCACAATAAACCTGATCATTCAAAGGAGGGAATTCGGGCCAAGGATAATAAATACAATTTTGCGTTGATAGATCCTTTATGCGGTTAATAAACCCCGCACTATTCCAGCATTGGTTTGTAAAAGAATAACGCATCCAGTCAGGATGATTAAATAAATAGAGTAAATCGCCATTGTTGTAGAATTTTCGATAAGTAATTAAATATATGCCAAAATGGTCCAGCAATGGTTGGCAAATATCTTTAAGACGCTTGCTGATAGCTATATTATAGTTATAAATCTCACCTATTTTTTCTTCTTTATCCATAACAACCAGCCTTCTACCTATTAGCTAACCAGAATATCATTTTTACCAAGGATGGAATACATTGAGACTTTGATGTTTGCCGGGAAATTGCTAGGAAATTGTCCCAATAAATGGAAGCCCAATAAATGGAAGATAGACACGCAAGTTATTTGTTGGAATGAACATTTACTGGCATCCGCCTCCTGGGATTCTAAGTCGCGTTGCTGATGTTAGAGGGGAAGCTGTGTAGGCTCTGCTCGATTAGATTAAACCCACTGGCAGTTGTAATATATGATCCGTTATCCATGCAATATGATCTGATTGGTTAATCAATAAACCATAGGGCAATTCGTTATCATTAACATATTGCGTTAATGCGCGTAATTGTGATGCAGGGACTACTGACGCCATTTTAATTTCGATAGGAATTCTACCAGCATTACAATCAATGATGAGATCAACCTCAGCACCGCCTGTGGTGCGATAATAGCTATAATCCATATTACCTTTATGGCTAGCTTCAAGCCCCTTAAGGATCTCTTCGATTACAAAACTTTCAAATGATCTCCCTACTTGAGGTAAAGCCAATAATTTATCCATTGAATCTATTCTAGCTAAATAATGTAATAATCCGGAGTCAGAGATATAGCCTTTAGGACGTTTAACTATGGATTTATTTTTTGAATTATCTGCATAATGAATATTGCGCCAGATAAAAGTTTGCTCTGCAATTTGTAAATATTCTCTAATACTTCCTTCACTTATTTCAATTGCTCTTGCCAAGTCTGATTTATTAATAATATTACCCGACAAAGACGACAAAGTGCTTAAAAACCTTTGGTACGCGCGGCGATCTAATCTTGGAAATAATTTTGCTATATCGCGATTTATATAAGTGGATTGATAATTGTTCATCCAATCGATAGTAAAAGTAGCATCTTGCTTTAATAAAGGTTCAGGGTAACCACCATATAGCCAACAATGCCGCATTTCTTTATTGCTGAGCTGGGGAGGGGATACCAGCAATCTGTCTTTAGTGCTTGGGTTATTAAAGATTTCATAAAAATCACTTATTGGTTTTCTATAATATTCATTTGCTTTTAGGGTGCATATATTTAATATTCCAAGTCTACCCGCTAAACTATCTGACAAATGCTCGAACAATAAAGGGCTGCTAGAGCCAGTAACAATAAACCTACCCTTTAAATCCCGTTGTGAATCGATGATCCCACGCAGGATTTTAAATATTTCCGGATATTCTTGAACTTCATCAATAATCACTTGGCCAGAATTTTCCTGGAAAAAAGCCTCGGGATTGCTAACTATGACGTTATAATCTGAGGGTTTTTCTAAATCAAAATATTTCCAACCAGGTCTTAGTTGTTTTGCTAGAGTGGTTTTTCCCGCTTGCCTTGGCCCAAGCAGGCTTAAAACCGGAAAATTTTTTAATAACCTAGTAGCATTATCTTGTTGATTGCGGTGTAGGTACATGATATTTAATCCCAATATTCGTACGCTGTGTACGAATATTACATATTCAAGCTAGGCTAAATGCAAAAGTAGGCTTTCAAACTTTTTATAATGCATGGATGGTGACTTTAAAACGAGGCCCAGGCCATGAGGCCTGAGGGAAGTTTGGCATAAATCCAACATCATCCCGATCATACCTCGGCCTGTGCCGGCCCCCATACATTCCCCCGACCTTACGGTCAGCCCCCTATCGAAGCTGAGGATCCCCACATCTTTTACACAGCCTGAGCATCTCTAATTCCTTGACCCCAAAAATCACACATGCAGCCAGACTCCCAATTGTGCCAATTGCGCCATTAATATATGAATTGCTCCAATCACACATCAATTGCTCCAATTGCTCCAATTATCACGAAAACCACGATTCCAGGCCTATTGTTCATACTGATAATGGGCTGTTATGCTTCTAAATTCACACGCTCACGGCAAGTGTTTAAATAAATATTTACCTATATTATTCAGGAGGCCCAAGTTTAGGACTCAGTTGAGCACTCAAAATACAAAGACACCATGAGAGTTACTATAGCGATTCCCCCGATATTGGGTAAACTTAAAGAATCTCTTTTTGAACACTGACGAGATTTAGATGATTCTTAAAACAATACCTGTTTTGATAGTTATAGGCCTACTAATAATTCTACCTAGTTTAGCGTTGGCAGCTGCAGAGCTATCGACTCTGCCCCCAGATCTTAGCTACGAATGCCGCCAAATCAACAACCATCTCATCCATATACTCAGCATCGATCCAAAAAAATACCGTCTGCGCTTGGTGAAAGCACACAGCTCCGTCTTTGGTCGTGAAACTGTATCAGTGACAGCTCTGCGTACTGGTGCTATAGCAGCCATCAATGCAGGTTTTTTTGAGATAGGTAATGGTGAGGATGGGCGCCCCAGTGGCACTTTAGTGATTGACGGAGAGCCCTTGTCTTTGGCAAGGAGGGAGCAAGATCTCTTGCTGTTGCATGACAAAAAACTACAGATTTTAAGTGGCAGACTTAAAATCACTCTCAGCACAGAGAGGCAATTTATTCGACCAGACACAGTCAACCGTCTTGTGACCAGCGATCGGGATGTGGTGCTATACAACCATCTCTGGGCGCACAGCACGCTGACACCCTATGAACGTCAAGAAGTTTTGATAGATCAGTCCGGCACGGTGCTTGAGGTGGTAGAGCATGGAGATAACCCTATCCCAAAGTTGGGCTGGGTGCTTTCTTTTCCACAAGCGAAGTCCTTAGCCTTGTTAAAACCTGGGCAAAAATTGAAATTTAATTTTCAATTAAATTCTTCTAAAAACAAGCTCAAAAATCTCTGGGATCCAGAGGTGAGTATCGTTGCTGGCATTCCAGCCCTACTAGAATCCGGCAAATTATCGGCTCATTTGGTAAGCATTGCAAAAAATGGCTACTTTGCACAGGCTCATGCCCGTAGTGCCATAGGAGTCAAAGAAAATGGCAACATTGTGATGGTACTTGCAGAGCACCATTATACTCAGGAATTTGGCAAAATTACCTTGAAAGAAGCACAAAGTGTCATTCAACGCAAAAATCTTTCAAAAGAAGAATACGCCGTATTAACCCTGCCCACTCTGATCTCTACCTTACAGAACGAATTCTCTAAACAGTCCGGAGTGGTTGGCCTAACCCTGGTAGAGCTGGCAAACTTGATGCTGGATTTAAAGTGCACGCAAGCCATTAATTTGGATGGTGGGGGTTCTTCCAGCTTATTTTTAAACGGGCAAGTGGTGAATGCAGCCTTTGGAGATCAGGATGAAGCACTAGGCCAGCTCACACTGCGGCCTGTTTCAAATAGCCTGGTGGTGCTTAAGCGTGATTAATTTTTAATGAATGCGCACTTCGTGAAACTTGACCCTAACGACAATAAAAATAAGAGGTCCTCAGTAATATCACTGGTTGCAGTCTTCTATAGTTCAGTCTTTTTTACTAAGAAATCCTATTTTTAGTAAAAATGTCCTAACAGCTTTTTAAATGAAAAACATCGCAGTTAGCTAATTAATATCTAAATTACCTGCTTGATTCCATCATGAATCGAGAGCTTAATACAAGCTTAATCCGTATTTTAAATTTAATGAATGAGAGAAGGCGTATCCACGACAGTCTAGGGTACTTGCTTCTTCAGATATCATGTCGAGACTGACTTCCAAAACTTTCAAAACTTAACCTTAAAGATAGTTTAGAATGGAAACTGTTGATCTTTAAACGGTGAGGTAAAGACGATGAAGGTTATTATTTTCGGCGCAACAGGCATGGTTGGGCAAGGCGTACTGCGCGAATGCCTACTGGATTTTGCAATTGAGCATGTCTTATCAATCGTGCGCAGTCCTTCAGGACAGCAGCACCCAAAACTTCAAGAATTGATACATCAGGATTTTTTTAATTATTCGAGTATTAAGGAAAATCTCGCAGGCTATGATGCGTGCTTTTTCTGCCTCGGGGTGTGTCGTCCGTTGGCATGAAGGAAGAGGCCTATCAACATATGACTTACGATCTCACATTAGCAGCGGCCAGTGCATTAAGCACCCACAATCCTCATATGACCTTTATTTACGTCTCGGGAACGGGTACAGACAGTAGCGAGCGGGGCCCCATCATGTGGGCGCGAGTCAAGGGAAAGACTGAGAATGCACTTTTTAAACTGCCTTTTAAAGCCGCTTATATGTTTCGCCCAGGATTTATTCAGCCTATGCACGGGATTAAATCTAAGACCCAGCTTTACCGCATCATGTATTCGTTCATTGCTCCCCTCTATCCTCTATTAAAGGCCCTTGCACCAAAATTTGTGACAACCACTGAACAGGTGGGCCAAGCCATGATTAAAGTTGCCAAGCAGGGAGCAGATAAAAAGTTTCTCGAGAATCAGGACATTAATAGACTCAGCATAGGCAAATAGTGCTTGGGTTTAATAGGGTTTAACTCTTGAGATCTAATGTAGAGTCGAGACTTGGGGTCAAAACTCAATAAATTTGTATTTTTAATTGATCATGTAAAGTCATATTTGACATTATAGTGGAAAATTACAGAACCTTTTCCAGTCCTGACCTTCTGGACCGTTGCCACTATAAAATAGCTGGAGGGGTGTTTGGGGATCTCGAGGCAATTGGCAAACTCCTATAAAACAGGAGGTTGGCTTAAATCATTCGGACCAGGAGCCTTTGCTAAATCACAAGATAAAATAGAGTGGCACGGTGGCCTCCATGCACTTTAGTTTCAATTGGGTCTTGATATCCACGTTGGAGGGAAAACAGCGCTAAAGCTTCAAGGGCTTGCTCACTATATTCCTATGGGGCAGCAAACCATAGATCTCCTGATAGCTCCAAGAACATTGATCCCCTGTTGGTTTTCCCGTCATCAATGGCAAGAGCACGTCAGGATAACCGAGAACAGTGCTTTGCCACCGGGAATAGAATTACAAAAAACCTCAATGGGCAATTTCAATATACAAGTTTCTTCAAGAGAAAGAGAAGCTTTAGAGCTGCTCTGCTTGACCCCACGATTGTATAGTTTTTTTGTTCGTTCATTTCTCGAGAAGAACCCCAATAAAATAATTCTATCACTGCTCTTTCTAAGGGCTCCGACAGCTCGTTCCGCTGAAGTTTACGATATTAAGAAAGTGTGGGCCCCTTAGGGATATGAGGCTGAACAGGGTGTGCTCGTTTAGTAATTTTAATTGGGATTCAATGTGGCCCAACGTTGCATAATGCCGGTTTCTTTCAAGACCTTTAAGTCCAGATTTACCAACGGGGTCAAATTTTTCTTGGATTTCCTTTTTATGTTTTTCTAATTGTTCTTGGCCCATAGACTTTATTTGCTCTCTCGTCGGTAATGCAAGCGTCAAGGTAGGCTGTTGTTGAAAGAAATGGCTAAGCATTGGCGGCGATTTCTTAGAGGGCTCGGATCTTGCAGGTTCTAATTGTTGTTTGGCCACATGAAGCCTTTGATACAGATTTGACTTTTGTGCCGTGGTGGGTTTCTTGGGACCATTAAGCTGCTCATGAAATTCATCCATGATGCTTTGTTTTTCTTGAATCAGTCCCGAATAAGGTGCTAGTTTAGGCAAGTTTGTTAATATGGGCGCTTGAGATTGGGCTTCAGGCGATGATTGCCCTAGGGTATCTCGGTTGCTGACCTCTTTGTTATGATTTGCCCTACTCTCTATTCGGAATAAATTAAATTCTTCTTTCCTTATGGCAATATCTGATAATAATTCTCTGGCTCTGCCTGCCTCATCACATTTAAAATATACAGGCACTTGCTGACCAATCTTATAAATAAATTCCGCAAAAGTTTTATCTACATCATATTGCCTGAAATCGGAAGTGGAAGCATGTACCTGCCTGTTCCCTTTCTTTAATAAATAAGGGTACATCAACCGTATTAATATGACTAATATGAACCGTTACTTTTGGCAGCAAAAAACTCAGCAAAATTGAAGCTTAGCCTTCAAAAGGTAGGGAGCATCCTAAAGAATAGTTTTATTTCCACAACCCTTATTTAAGTTTTCTGGAATGATACAGTCAGCAAATATAAGATGATAAACATAATTTACAAGCTCTTATAAGCTTTTCTTTGTTAACGCGCGCCATAAAGGATACTAACCAACCAAATGATGGTGAACAACATTTTAATTGCAATGATGCTACCTCGCCTGTATATCCAGGTAATGAATCTTGACAACCTTTACCTTTCTCGTGAGATAATTTATCATCTCCGTTTAAATAATGGCTAGAAATTGAAGAACATCTAAGACAACCTCAATCCCTAGGATTGGTTATGGTTTCTGTAAACTGAAGAATGCATAGTAGCTACTATTATTAAGGGGATGATCAATGAAGATGCGGGTATTACTATTAACTTGTTACTGCTTAATAAGCGGAATATTGCAGGCCAATACCCCTCTTTCTTCTCCCGAGCTCCCTTTTTTCAATGAAAAGATTACTATCATAGGAGGCACAGGTGCTGTCGGCAGTTATTTTGCAATGCAATTGGCGGATGCCGGCTATAAAGTTTCTATTGTAGGAAGACCCTATAGCCCACATTTAGAGCGCATTCAAAAATCGGGGCTTGCCATCAAAACCTCTGCCGGAAGTAAACTTGTTTTTCCAAGCCAATTTTCTTATATTGGCAGCTTTAACCCCACTCTCAGTAAGCAAGACATTATTATCGTTGCTTTAAAGCAGCCTGATTTAAATGAAGAGCTGGCAAGACAAATAAAACAACTTAGCCATAAGCATACCCTGCTTGCTTTTGCCGCAAACGGTATCCCCTTTTACTTTTTCGAAGGGCTTACTCTTCCTCATAAAGACCATATAGAATCAGTGGATAAGGGAGGCAAGATTATACAATTACTGCAAGACCTACCCATCGTAACTCTACAACCTTTTATTGCAGCCCACATCACAAGCCCAGGCACCATCCAAATTACTCGACCCTTAGAAAAAATATTCGTTGCGCTCAGCTCTCCTCGAGACGATAAAGCGAGCAAGAATTCTGTCACCAAGCTGGCAGACATATTTAGAGCCAGCGGTATCCAAAACAAAGTTCTTAGTGAAAAAGCGCACCAAAATATTTTAGAGAAACTGCAATTTGCCTTATCCGTTAATGTATTATCTGCCTTAATGAATCAAAGCATTGATCAAGTGTTCTCAGAGCCAGAGACACAGCCTTTTATAAAATACAGCATTGCCCTCATCCAAGAAATTTCGAATAGCCTACATATCGGGCAATTGCGTAATTATGACGAATTTAAAAACTTGCCTATTACTAAAGGCCATTATTCTTCTTTATATAAGGATATTCAAGATGGTAAACCTACAGAAATATCGGCAATTATTGAAGCAACTTTAGAAATTGCCCATTTTACCCAAAAGCACCCTCTAAGCGCCACCTTAGAATTAGCACCCTTAGAATTAGGGTTAAAATTATTAAAGCAAAAAGCGACAGGCCATCCTATTAATCCTGCGGATATCAAAACTCTGAACGAAGGCTGTACGCAGGCTTTAGCAAAAATGCTTCCTAAGCAGCCTAAAACCAATAAAATCAGCTTTCGGTAGGAAAACCTATTCAAGAAGGCTTATGGGAATAGCTAATTTATATACTACTTTCAGTTTGGTTTTAGGCTAGGCGCCAAGGGCCGAACAACCTGGACTGGGAAATATATTTCCCAGACACCTCTTAAAATGAGGATTGTGAGGACCCGTAGGCAACAACGCCTAAAATCTAAATGGAAGGAATATAGAACATATTTTCTATCTGCGAAGCCGAGGAGCTTATTGTTATCGGGGATGGGCGTCCTGCCCTCGACTTTGCGCTAAAAATTCAGGTGCAAAATGCCCCTCTAACGAACAAGCTTCCTCGACTTCTCTTTCACCCCTGTTTGCATCTCGAAATGCAATGGGTGTATAAGAAAGAGAAGCATCATAGAGTCTTTTTAATTCTGATTGTATGCGCCTAGCGCCTAAATTTCGTTCCTTTCTTAGGGGGAGTACCCAATTATATAATCATCATTTACTTTGGTATTAGGGGAAGATTTTGGCCTTTTGGAGAGATCTTTTAGGCCTTCAATTCCAAATTCTTGATAACGGGCAACCCATTTGCGTAGCGTAGGGCGCGAAATGCCACAATGTATACAAACATGGCTAGCATTTTTTGTTTCTAGGTATAAATTGACCCAATTTAATCTAGCTTTTAATTGCCTATCCATGATAGAAATGTTACTAAATAGGTGAAAGGATGTCTATGAATCACACAGATAACAGAAGGACCTTTTCCAAGACGCTTCGAATGTCTTGCTACATGGACCCTCTAATCAATTTTATCTGTTTTACCGTCTTCTGCTACCGTATTAGCTAATTGATATTTAATGTCTTTTAATTCTCGTTTAAGCTCAGCTTCCAATTCGGCCTCAGTTGGTAAATGGAACTGATACTTGCTTGCAAATATTTGTTTTCCCTTCTCCCCCAGAGTATACCTAACCATTGCATCATTTTTTTGAGTGCAAAGAATTAGTCCTATAGTGGGGTTATCCCCTACAGAGCGGCATTCTTGGTCATAATAATTCACATACAGTTGCATTTGGCCTATGTCTCCATGACTCAGAGATTTTGTTTTCAAATCAATGATAACAAAACATTTTAAAATTGTATGGTACATCACGAGATCTGCGTAAAAATGGTCGCCATCTAAAGTTAAACGCTGTTGCCTCCCTACAAATGCAAAACCTTTACCCATTTCAAGCAGGAAATGTTGTAGATTATTTATTAGAGCTTCTTCCAGCTTAGATTCTACTAGTCTGTGGGATTCAGGAAGATTTAAAAATTCTAAGGCTATGGGATCTTTAATCGCATCTTCTGGATTTTGAATTTCTTGGCCATTTTTTGCTAAACGTAATAATCCTTTTTTATCTCGGCTCTTGGCTAGCCGATCAAATAACAAGCTGCCAACTTGCCGCTCTAATTCACGTGATGACCATCGATTTTTGATAGCTTCTTTTTCATAAAATTCTCGTGCCTCTTTGCGATCCACTTTAATGAGTAAACGATAGTGTGTCCAAGAAAGGGGCATATCACCGTTATTCAATACCAATTCATCACTCACTGCGTGATGAATTGACATAACGTCTTGATATATAATGTAAAATTGCTTCATATACCGTAAATTGGTCGTTGTATAACCTTTGCCAAGCTGGCTCGTTAACCTTTCTGCCATCATCTTAAGTAGCTGAGCCCCATAAGTTGCCCGCTTCTTACCTTTTAGTTCTTCTTCTACAATTTCTCGTCCCGTGAACCAATAGGTTTTCACCATTTCAGTATCAACAGACCGAAGAATATTTTGTTTTGCAGTGTTGACGCGCTGTATGATTCTATTGCAGATTTCGTCAATATTAGCTTTGTTTTCTACTATGGATTTTGATACCAAAGATCCACCTTTTACCGGAAGCTTTGTTCTATCGCTCATAAGTTAAATCCTTACGATGGCCAATCAATTAATTAAAAAGGGGGAATCATTTCTGCTCTCTTTTCACCAAAAGAATAAATCAATTAACTATATGTTGAATAGAGGCTGTGTAAGGCGTGCAAGTAAATCTGGCTGTATGCATGATTTGAAGCTTACTTGTAATAGCTGACGCTTGAGAAAGATACTCAGGGTAAGAAGTTGCTGTTGCAGAGAGAATTTTAAAACTTGCCAATAGTGGGAAGTTTGAAAATAATAAAAAATAAAATCATTTTTAGACAATTGCCGAGTAGGTTTTCCAAGGGTTTTCTCTGCCTTATCTAGAGTATCAATATTGTTAAAGTAGACAGAATGATCAACAAACTTTTTAAAAATTTCATCCTTCTGCACATAAAACATTGCTTTACACAATTTTTCGTCTTCATTAATACTCAAAGATAAACCCGCTTGATGAAATGAATAAATGCACCTTACTTTAGAGCCTTGGTTATTCTCTTCATCAATGATTTGTGGCTTTTCAGAAAGAGCAGCCAAAATATCTTGAATATTAATGAGGCCTTGTGCTTTATCAAAAATAGTTAATATTTGAATAAACATCTGATGCTCACTACAGATTCTAGGCTTATTTTAGCCCGAGCAGCCCCCTAGGGGACTGTCTATACCCCTTCCAGTTTGGTTTTAGGCTAGGCGCCAAGGGCTGAGCAACCGGAGTTACCTTATAGCGTAATAAGGATTGCGAAGTCCCGCAGGCAACACCGCCTAAAAGCTAAATGGAAGGGGTATATTTGAAGAAGTTTTATGAAGCCGGTTGCGGCCACAACATATCCAATTCATAAACTCAGCATTAAAACTAAGGAATTTGCTTAAAAATATGTACCCTAATAATAGCTTAAGTTTTTGGCCATTTTTTTGCATTCATGCCCGACTTAATCCCAGAAATAAAGAAAATTAATGAAAAAGTAGCGAGGGAGGGAGCAAAACCTTCGGAAGAAGTAACATAGTAGAAAACGCTAAAAACTGCAAATAAAAAAGCGAGGAATAAGTTAAGTACAACCCTAAAGGCATAATCCTTTTTAACAATTGCATTTATTCGTTTAGCCTCGAGCACTAATTGGTGGCGGGATTGAATATGCTCATGACATTTTGATGCTTGGCAACTTAAAACGTTCATTTCTTTGTATTCATAGGTACATTGCTCACAGAGACCTTTACCGCAAGCACAACAAATTCCCAGTGATGTTTCATGTCTATGAACAAAGCAATTCATATTTGGACTCTTTAGGTACTAGAATAAAAAATTAATTGGTGGGCCCACTCCGACTTGAACGGAGGACCAAGGGATTATGAGTCCTTGTTACACACAAATATACAAAAACAGACTTATACAATCCTAATATGAATCAATCAATTGAATCAAGGGTGTTTGAGTTAATTTGGGTTATTGCGAAGGGGATATTGCGCTCATATTGCGCCTAATTGCAGCGCAGGCAACCTTGCTTAAAACTAAATAGCTTATTTGGGTAGAACCAAAGACGCCCCCTCATTAGTGTTAGTCTCACTTGAAATGGCTCTTGCCAACTTAAGGGTGGATACAATCAAACGAGCAGGATAAAACGCGCTTAAGCAATGCGTGCTGTTGTTATTTTAACGAAGGTAGACGCACAGGCACTTTGGACCCGCCAAATGCCAGAGTAGAGCCATAACCACCCTTATAAAAACTAAAACCAAAAGCTGCCAGGAGAATAGTTTTACCTTAGGGTGGTTTTTAGTTGCTTGACCTTGGTATTGACGCTCAATCATATGTATGTTTAGATACTCACATACATAATTTCGTAGTTATTTAACATATTATTCTTATTGCATTTTTGTTTTATATGTGAGGCTTTATGCGCCCAGCTCCCCTTCTTTTTAGTCACCCCGTAGCAGGACAAGCTCTTGTCCAAAGTTCTACTAGATTCTCTGTGCCAAAAGCAGTGGATTATGAAGAAGAAATGATGCAGGGTCGCTTTGATGCATTGGTTCGCGATTTTAGCTTTGCTTGGCAGCATCCCGCCCAAAGGGGTGATGTAGAAGGGATTGCATTTGAAAAGCGTCTTTTAAAGGCTCTGCCACTATTCAACACACTTCTAAATGAAAAACTTGCTGATTCGAGTGCACCCATAGTGCAGATTGCCCAACAATACCCAGTCCTTATGCATGTGGCACATTTTTCAAATAACGCCGCCTCCCTTTACTCAAAAAACAATAAAGGTACAGTTTTTCTTTCTATCAAAAGGATTTCTCTTACAGAGAGATTCAACTGCTATTTTTTAAATGGGAAGATTACAGATGCTAGCCAGCTTCTTTTTACTGAGATATGTCCAGATGATTATAAAGAAAAACTAAGAATTTTGTTTCCTCATTTAAAAATAAGCTTTAAAATACTAGTGCAAAGCTTCTGTTTTAATATTAATTCAGTTTTTTTTAATTTAATAGATTCTTATCAAAAAGAAAATGGGGCATTTTCATTAGAAGAAAAGCACGAAATATTATTTGAAGCTCTACGCGCTTACAGCCTTAAACCTGATGGAAACAGTGCTTTCAAAGTGGAGTATATTTGTAGAAAAATTCTCAACCCTAAAGAAGTGACTTTAGGAAAATGGTACCAGCATTTCAATTGGATAACTCTTAACCAATCCACTCTTTTTTTAATCGGCTATATCGATTCAAGCTCGAACCGAGATGAAGTAATTGCCTATATTCAGAATAAATATCCTAGGCTTACCTACCATCTTTTATTAAGAGGAAATTTCAGCCTTTGTTCATTGCTTTTAAAACGAGGTTGGACAGTACAGGTCGAAAACAGTGAAAAATTTTTAACAGAGGCTTTAGCTTTAGGTCTTGAAAAAGGCACCGATTTAAAAAAACACCATGCATTTTTACTGATGCAATACTCTATGCAACTGGCATCTAAAGAAGAAGTAGAAAGCACACAATTATTTGATAAATTATTTGATAGCCATAAGCTCACTCAAAATGTTAAACAACTTATTGAAAGCCGCATACCGCTTATGGTGCAAGCTTATATTCAGAATATGGGTAGACCAAATGATTTTTCAATGGATAAAGGAGTGAGCTTAAATCGGTTTATGCTGCGAATAGAAGAGCTTTATGCTACCGCTATCAGTGCAATATATGCTTCAGCAGTTTATAGGCTTAAAACAAATGTTTACTTTTCAAGAGGTATAACCCTAACATCTTTACCCCTTAATGAAGAATTGCTTGAAACTTGGTTTAAATATGGTCATCGATGCTCCAATGGTAACTGCCAATTTTTAGGTTACGCCCCTAATATGGGTATTTACAATGAGCTAGAAGAGCCGCTATCTGATGAAGAAGTTAGAGAAGGCATCACTTTTATAGCAACCAGTTCGCAATTCGCCAGCGACTATATGCACGCTGATGAAGAAGATGAAAATGGCTATCTTTTAATATTATCTTATCCTCAAGGTGAGCCTATTTGGGTCATGAGTGGGACTATACGTCATGAAGCGCATATGCCTTTTATTAAACCAGAAGCCATAGCAGCCATACACCGCATGTCTAGAGAACAAGCTGTGGTTAAGACCTGGGGAAATCAACAAGTTCCACAGCGTTGCATGCAGCATGATGGCATTTTAAAGCCAAGCATAATCGGCATCGAAGGTTATTCTTACGATCATTCCCTTTGGGAATACGGAGATGAACCAAGTTTTACACCCATATTCAATAACTTTGCTATTGCCTGTCGTGCTTGCCATCTCCCTATATTGCAAATGACTGCTCAGATAAAACCCTCTTCTAACCTAAGGGCCAAACTATAGGAATAGAGCTTGGCAGATATTTTACAAAATAGGCTGCAAGATATAGAGTTTTATGATGGTAGTCCTCTTCTTATAACTAGTGTAATACTTTAAAATTCATTATTTTATTGGCCTGGCTAAATACAAGAAAACAAAGTATTAATATTTAAGGAGTAAACAACATGCCACTCACCCATAAATATATTACTGAGATCGTAGATAAAGATAGTTTTCATTTATTATTAGTGAAAGTTAACTGATCTGACCCCGTTTCAACGGACACAGTTTTCTCATGCAATCATCTTTCCCTCATATTCCACTGGTGATAAGTAGCCTAGAGTAGAATGACGCCGCTGACGATTATAGAATACTTCTATATAT
>Ga0302230_10000023_pt1 | contig 161056 bp, 133 predicted proteins | sample II_Palsa_N2_1_FD_193523 | JGI IMG/M metagenome (GOLD analysis project Ga0302230, IMG submission 193523) | Peat permafrost microbial communities from Stordalen Mire near Abisko, Sweden - II_Palsa_N2_1 | ecosystem: Environmental > Terrestrial > Soil > Palsa > Peat permafrost | place: Sweden... | reverse complement strand
ATGCGGCGCGTGAAATTATTTCTGGCGTATTGGCAGAGATCCATGATCCTGCGACGTTGCCTACCGGGTCGCATGCCGCGACGGCTCACAGTGTGGGTTTAGACACGGTGTTAAAGAGCCACAATGCGGCAGTCGAAACGTTTTTACCTGTTCTGGCCCCGACGCGTGTTTCTGTCCCCAAAGCCGTGAATGCTATTGCAGCGTTTGTTTATTATGTAAAAGAATACCGCGCTAAGTTGGGCATTTCAGATGATGTGGATGTAACGGATGCGCTGTATGCATCTGAGACTGAGTCCACAGTGCTTGCAAAGGTTCACGCAACCAACATCTGTGTCTCCCTGTCATCCGGCGGCCCGAATCGTTCAAGAGTAAGCGAGGGTGGCGATGCCAGCGAATGGGGTCCTCCTACCGCAGCCCGTGCACTACAAGCGCGTGCATAACGCAGCTACTGCTCAATGCGCCGTAAGGCAAAAAATGGGGATTGAATTTCAATCCCCATTTTTTTTGTTCTTTATTTTTATTTTCTCCCTTCACGATAAAGGGATGATGTTTTGTTGCTTGCCTTTGCTTCCCCCTGGCAAAGGGGGTGCCTGTTTCAGCTCGACGCTTTGGTCGAGCTTGAGCAGGCGGGGGTTGTTTAGCGGGTGGTAGACCAAATGCATGGCCCGAAATGCTCCTATCTCTTTTCCATATTCACTTCTTCATTGAGATGCTTGATTTTCATGGCGTGGCAAATAATCCAGAAAAAAATGGTAAGAAAAAATATCCCACTACGGCAGTGACAAAGGCAAAAGAAAAAAGCATGACAGAAGCAGCGGCGTTAGACTTTTGGGAAAAGCGAGTCCTTCAAGAAAAAACGCTTACTCAAGAATATTACAAGCATCTAACGGATGCTTCAAAAAGTGATGCAGTGCACGGCGGCATTCGTAAAGTCGACAGGAATGGAAAAGCCTATTACAAAAGTTATTTGTTTGTGCCGTTGGGCGAGAAAGAGAATCTTAAATCGAAAATAGATGCCCAGCTTGATGAAACAGAAGCTGCAAAAACCACTGAATCACTATTGAGTGAATTGTCATTACTTGAAGTAAAAGAAATGGTGCACAATGACATCAAACCCAGCAATATTATTTTCCGTAATGACCATGCACAACTTTCTGACTTTGGTGGCGCGCATAAAGGGGATAATGGAGATGATTCGTTCAGCAGTACGTATACGATAAAATATGCGGCGCCAGAACGTTTATTAGAAGGGGACCAGAAGCATTCTTCCCGCGCGTCGGATGTGTACTCCATGGGGCTGGTGTTGGCAGAAATGTATGGCATTGCTGTTCCCTATAATCCACCACGAAAATGGACGACAGATGGCAAAGAAACCGAATATAAAACGCTCCCTGTCAAGCCGACAAGCTTAAAACCATCAGATGAAATGAAGGAGTTGATTGCTTGGATGACGGCAAGCGATCCACTAAAAAGGCCGACAGCCATGCAAGCTTTAAATCGATTTAAGAAAGCTCCCGCAACACCTTCTCCACAAAAAAATACTGCTGCTTCCAGCGGCGTGCTCAACCTTTCGCGGAAAGAGTCATCAGTTAATTCTAAAAAAATTGAAAAAGTTAAAGCAGCAGGGACGCAGCTTGGGAAGCAGCAGGGGGACAATATTCAACCAAAGTTGGACCATAAGAGTCGTGATCGTGATGTCCTCCACCATGCAATTTTAGCTTTAGAAAAAATAGAAAATATTTTTTTAGAAAAAAGATTAAATCAGAATCACATCATCTGGAAAAAATCACCGGAAATGTCAGACGCGTCTCATCTTATTTTTCATCATCCTGAAAAAGGGGCGCTGAGTATTGAAAGAATAGACAAGGAGTCTGAGAGTGATGGCGAAATTTCTACCGAAAGTGTGCGTTTTAATCTTGACGCCAAGTCGATACCACTTGATGAGCAAGCTGCCATTTTAGCAGAAGGCTTTTATGCTGCTTGGAAGCAAATGGATTACCCCCATTTTTTTCTTGATGACATGAGTTCAAATTTAATGAGCGGCATTTTGAGAGCGATGGTAAGGGAAGCGATAGCTGATAAAGGTGAGGTATCGGTGAATGCATTAAAGCAACAAATAGGGTGCATGAGTCCGAGCGAGTCGACGGAAGCTGTCTGGGATGAGGCAACGGTCCAAATAAAGATTGATGAAGCGATAAAAGAATTAAAAGAAGGGCGAAAAGGGGAAAATCCAGACGGTACGACGGCCTCAAATGATGCGGATTTTACACATCATCCTGGGCGCAGGCCGGGATGATGCGTGAAATTCTTGTAAGCGCATCCATTTAATGGGCTAAGCCCTTATTGACACGGCCAAATAAGCGTTTTACTCTGGAACCCATCATTTTTGTAACTGTAAGGAAGTAATCATGTTTGGAAAGAAATTAGACAGGATGTTGGGTCTTAAAGCCAAACCTGACGCATCAAAGCAAGCGCCTGTTCCACAGATTCAGCCACTTCCCTTCAATCTTGACCTAAAGACAATGCAGACAGAAGCCCTGAATTCTTTATTCCATAAACTCCCAAGCTACAACGCGGTTATAGAGGTGGAGCTTTCGGCTGAGGCAATCGTTTTAAATATTAAATCCAGCCCAACCCCCGTTAAGTTTAGAGCGATCGCTTTAGAAAAGATGATTCCGACTTTCTTTAAAAATCCAGAAAAAAATCGCATACCTAACGTTGTTAATGGGCAAGGTGGTTATTCAGGCCATCATTTGGGACTGGTTTGGGGGGTAGACACCACTTTTAGCATTGAGTTCTGGTTTAACCCTGGTCGGTTACCAGCGAATGACATACATAACATACTGTCTGAAATGCTTTCAGAAATCGTTGTGCCCAATGTCGCTGCCGAGCCTAATGAAAATATCCAACATATGGGCCTAGAAGATGCTTTAAAAAATATAGAACCAGGAACATTCCTGACAGTCGTCCCACCCACAACGGTTTCTGTACCAAAGGCAGTAGATGTCGTCACAAGCTTCATCTACCATGTGAAAAGATATCGTGCAGAACACGGCATTTCAGATGAGACGGTAGACGAAATTGAGTCAATAACAGACATCTGTCCGACCGAGATACATACAAAAGACAAACTTGTATCCCTTTCTGGCGGACATAATCAGAAGAAAAATGTTGCTACTGATAACGATGCCAGCGAATGGTACGTCCCTCGCGCCACTACTACGCCCGTAGCCCATTTATAGGCATAGGTACACGCATATAAGACCACTGGGTGGATTATTATTATCCACCCAGGCCGTTGAATCTTGTACGTAAAGGCGCCGAATATGTTTAAAAGATTAAGAAAGCTGCTTGGCCTTAAAACAAAAGCCAAATCTGACGCATTAAAGTCGCAAGCGCCTGTTCTTCCACAGGTTCAGCCACTTCCCTTCACCCTTGATTTAGCCGAGATGCAAGCCGTAGCCCTGAGCAAACTGAATAGACAAGATAAAAAACTCTCAGTGAACATCGGAATCGAAATCTCCTTTAAAACACTCATCTTGACGCTGACCTCTGCTGACGAGGCGGCGGAATTGGTCACCTTCACTTTTCCTGCATTATTTACTGACGCTCAGAAAAATTGCCTCAACGTAGGGGGGGGGGATTTTACCAGTATTAATCCCTTTAGCCTACTTTGGGGGGTCGAGCCAATCACCGGTGAGAAAGATGACAGTGCTCTCAACGTTGATTTCTACTTCAACCCTGGCAGTCTAGGTATTGATGCGGCGCGTGAAATTATTTCTGGCGTATTGGCAGAGATCCATGATCCTGCGACGTTGCCTACCGGGTCGCATGCCGCGACGGCTCACAGTGTGGGTTTAGACACGGTGTTAAAGAGCCACAATGCAGCAGTTGAAACCTTTTTACCTGTTTTGGCCCCGACGCTTGTTTCTGTCCCCAAAGCTGTGAACGCCATTGCAGCGTTTGTTTATTATGTAAAAGAATACCGCGCTAAGTTGGGCATTTCAGATGATGTGGATGTAACGGATTGGCTGCATATATCCGAGACTGAGTCCACAGCGCTTGCAAAGGTTCACGCAACTAACATCTGTGTCTCCCTGTCATCCGGCGGCCCAACTCGTTCAAGAGTAAGCGAGGGTGGCGATGCCAGCGAATGGGGTCCTCCTACCTCAAGAGCCCGTGCACTACAAGCGCATATGTAGTCAATATGCTGTAGCAAGTTTGGGTGGATCTAAATCCACCCAGATTTTTAAATGCTCTGCTGAAGGTGCCCATCATGTTTGAACGATTAAAAAAACTGTTTGGCATTAAAACCAAAGCCAAGCCTTTACAAACCTCACAAGGACAAAACATTCCTCCGACAAAGCCCACCCCGATTCCCTTCACCCTTGATTTAGCCGAGATGCAGGCCGCAGCCCTGAGCAAACTGAATAGACAAGATAAAAAACTCTCAGTGAACATCGGAATCGAAATTTCTTTCGAGACGCTCATCTTGACGCTAACTTCTGTTGACGAGGCGGCGGAATTGGTCACCTTCACTTTGCCTGCATTGTTTACTGACGCTCAGAAAAATTGCCTCAACGTAGGGGGAGGGGATTTTACCAGTATTAATCCCTTTAGCCTGCTTTGGGGGGTCGAGCCAATCACCGGTGAGAAAGATGACAGTGCTCTCCACGTTGATTTCTACTTCAACCCTGGCAGTCTAGGTATTGATGCGGCGCGTGAAATTATTTCTGGCGTATTGGCAGAGATCCATGATCCTGCGACGTTGCCTACCGGGTCGCATGCCGCGACGGCTCACAGTGTGGGTTTAGACACGGTGTTAAAGAGCCACAATGCGGCAGTCGAAACGTTTTTACCTGTTCTGGCCCCGACGCGTGTTTCTGTCCCCAAAGCCGTGAATGCTATTGCAGCGTTTGTTTATTATGTAAAAGAATACCGCGCTAAGTTGGGCATTTCAGATGATGTGGATGTAACGGATGCGCTGTATGCATCTGAGACTGAGTCCACAGTGCTTGCAAAGGTTCACGCAACCAACATCTGTGTCTCCCTGTCATCCGGCGGCCCGAATCGTTCAAGAGTAAGCGAGGGTGGCGATGCCAGCGAATGGGGTCCTCCTACCGCAGCCCGTGCACTACAAGCGCGTGCATAACGCAGCTACTGCTCAATGCGCCGTAAGGCAAAAAATGGGGATTGAATTTCAATCCCCATTTTTTTTGTTCTTTATTTTTATTTTCTCCCTTCACGATAAAGGGATGATGTTTTGTTGCTTGCCTTTGCTTCCCCCTGGCAAAGGGGGTGCCTGTTTCAGCTCGACGCTTTGGTCGAGCTTGAGCAGGCGGGGGTTGTTTAGCGGGTGGTAGACCAAATGCATGGCCCGAAATGCTCCTATCTCTTTTCCATATTCACTTCTTCATTGAGATGCTTGATTTTCATGGCGTGGCAAATAATCCAGAAAAAAATGGTAAGAAAAAATATCCCACTGCACCGGTGACAAGAGCCAAAGCAAACAATCAGAGTGAAGCCGAAGCGTTAGCATCGTGGAAAAAGCGCATGGCTCAAGAAAAAGCGATCACCCAAACGTATGTGCAGGCCAGTATGGCGGCTGATGTGCATGGTGAGATACGTAAAAAAGAAGTCAATGGAAAACCTTATTACAAACGGCGCCTTAAATGCGAATTAAGAGCCAAAAGAGATTGAGCGATTTCGCATTTAAGGCGCTCCGTCACTGCGAGGGAGGCTTTGCGACACCTCACCCCTGCCCCCTCTCCACTCACTGTCGTTCGTAGAGAAGGGAAGAGTTGATGATGATGTTTGATAATCTGGCAGTCCATCTTTGTTTTTTGATCTTTCAGATAGATTGCTTCATAAAAATGGGTAAACCACCTTAAACTTCGTTCAATTTCAGGTTGCCATTTTTATTCGCAATGACACCGCTGGGTTTCAAGTGGGTGTCATTGCATGCAAGCTTACAGCAAATTTTGCCTATCGTTTTTCTATCGGCACAAACAGCCGTTCTTTCGCACCCGTATATAACTGACGAGGGCGGCTGATACGATAGTTGGGATCAGAAATCATTTCGTTCCAATGCGCTATCCAACCTGCTGTGCGGGCCAAAGCAAAAATCACCGTAAACATGTTGGTGGGAATACCCAAAGCACGCAAAATAATGCCCGAATAAAAATCCACATTGGGGTAGAGTTTTCGCTTGATAAAGTATTCATCTTCCAACGCAATCTTTTCTAAGGCTTGCGCAATATTTAAGAGGGGATCATTCGCATGCCCCAATTCTGCCAAAACATCGTGACAGGATTTACGCAACACATTGGCGCGGGGGTCAAAATTCTTGTACACACGGTGACCAAATCCCATTAAGCGGAAATGATCATTGGGATCTTTCGCGCGTTCAATGTAACGGGGAATGTTCGCCATGTCGCCAATTTCTTCTAACATCGCTAACACGGCTTCGTTGGCGCCACCATGTGCGGGCCCCCATAAGGCCGCAATGCCAGCTGCAATACAGGCAAAAGGATTGGCACCAGATGAGCCTGCCAAACGAACCGTCGAGGTAGAAGCGTTTTGTTCGTGATCCGCATGCAGGGTGAAGATTAAATCCATGGCCCGCACTAAAACAGGATTGGGGTGGTACGGCTCGCTGGGAACAGAAAACATCATGTTCAAAAAGTTTTCAGCATAAGGACGTGCGTTTTGTGGATAGACAAAAGGATGCCCTATCGAATATTTGTAACACATCGCGGCAATCGTGGGCATTTTCGCAATCAAACGAAACGCGCAAATTTGGCGATGCTCTTGATTGGTGATGTCTAAGGAATCGTGATAAAACGCGGATAAAGCGCCGACCACACCGCACATAATGGCCATAGGATGCGCGTTACGCGGAAAGCCATTAAAGAATTGCGAAAGTTGTTCATGAACAATCGTGTGCTTGGTGATGTTGGCTATGAACCAGGTTTTTTCTGTGGCAGTAGGCAGTTCACCATACAGAAGCAAATAACAAACTTCTAAATAATCCGATTTTTCAGCCAATTCAGCGATATTATAGCCACGGTGGAGGAGCGTTCCTTTGTCACCATCGATAAAAGTGATGCTTGAACTGCAGGCAGCCGTTGCCATAAAACCAGGATCGAATGTAAAGACGTCGAGAGGTTTCAATGGGCTGACATCGATCACATCTGGACCCAACGTACCTGAGAGCATTGCCAGCTCAATAGGGCGCGCTTGCCCGGGTAACAGTAATTCTGCATTCCGGCCTGCCATATAAGTCCTCCCAGACACAAAATAAGATCCAAATGGAAATGAGTAATGAATATAGTCGAACCCGAATCGACAGGTGTCGGCATTTTCTTAAGGAGAGGGACTCTAACCCTTGAATACGTGCGCGTCAACGCAACGGTCAATAGCCATCTAACTCTCTGATATCATGAAAGAATATCCCGTCTATACTTGCGGGTACATGTTTCCCTTTATTTTGAACAGGATAAGAGGCACAATTTGCGCCTATTCGTGCTTGGAGGCTTCTGGCATGTCGTTAAATAAACAACCTATCTATTTGAATTTGCTTAAAATTCGCTTGCCCGTCATGGGGGTATGCTCGATTTTGCACCGCATCACGGGGATCTTGATATTTTTGGGCACCCCTTTTGTGTTGTGGGCCCTGAATTCCAGTCTAAAATCACCTGAACATTTCGAAAGTATCGTGATGGATTTGCAGCATCCAGTCATGAAATTTGGGATTTGGGTCTTTTTATCCGCGTTTTTATATCACGCCATTGCCGGCGTGCGTCATTTGATCATGGATATGGGTGCAGCAGAAGATCTAAAGGCAGCGCGCTGCACAGCTTATGGCACCTTAATTCTTTCTATTTTAGGGGCTTTGATGCTGGGGGTGTGTTTATGGTGATGACCGCTTCAGGACTCTTCCGAACGGGTGTGCAGGATTGGTTTTATCAACGCGTTTCGGCTGTGGTCATTCTGCTTTATACCTTGATGGCCATCAGTGTGGCTGTCAGGCACCCTCATATGGACTTTGCGGTTTGGCATGCTTTGTTTAGTCATCTTGGCGTGAAGGTAATGACCATTTTGGCGTTGTTGAGCGTGGTGGTGCATGCCTGGATTGGCCTTTGGACCGTGACAACCGATTACCTAAAATGCAGCTGCATTCGGGTTGTGGTGCAAACCGGCGTGATTGTATGGTTAGTGGCCCTCTTTGTGGCGGGAAGCATTATTTTGGGGGGCGTATAGCATGGTGGCCATTGCAGAAAGAACGTTTGATGCTGTGATTGTGGGGGCCGGTGGGGCAGGGATGCGGGCTTCTTTACAGCTTGCCATGTCCGGTTTGAATTGTGCTTTGGTTTCTAAAGTATTTCCCACACGATCCCATACGGTCAGTGCCCAAGGGGGCATCACTTGTGCCTTAGGCAACGCGGATGAAGATGATTGGCGTTGGCACATGTTTGATACGGTGAAAGGATCTGATTATTTAGGGGATCAAGACAGCATTGAATACATGTGTCGTGTCGGGCCTGAAGCGGTGTACGAATTAGAACACATGGGCTTGCCTTTCTCTCGTATGGATGATGGCCGTATTTACCAACGTCCTTTTGGTGGCCAATCTAAAAATTTTGGTGGCGCACAAGCCACGCGTACCTGTGCGGCAGCCGATCGCACGGGGCATGCTTTATTACATACGTTGTATCAGCAAAACCTCAAAGCCAAAGCGCAAGTATTCAGTGAATGGTACGCCATTGATTTGGTGAGAGGCGAAGAAGGCGGTGTGGCGGGCGTAATCGTCATGTCCATCGCGACAGGCGAATTGCTTTGTTTGCGCGCCAAAGCCGTGATTTTGGCTACCGGTGGGGCGGGCATGATTTATCAGTCCACCACCAATGCGTACATCAATACAGGTGATGGCGTGGGCATGGCCTTGCGTGCCGGCTTGCCTGTACAGGATATGGAAATGTGGCAGTTTCACCCCACTGGGATTGCCGGTGCCGGGGTGTTGGTGACAGAAGGTTGCCGAGGCGAAGGCGGCTTTTTGGTGAACAAAAATGGCGAACGTTTTATGGAACGTTACGCACCGAATGCCAAAGACTTGGCTTCACGCGATGTGGTGTCTCGTTCGATGGCCATTGAAATCCGTGAAGGCCGTGGTTGTGGCGTCAATGGCGATCATGTGTTTTTGAAGTTGGAACATCTGGGTGCCGACGTGATTAACACGCGTTTACCGGGTATTCGGGAATTGGCGATTGCGTTTGCGGGCGTGGATCCCATTGTGGCGCCTGTGCCTGTGGTGCCCACTTGCCATTACATGATGGGGGGGATCCCCACCAACGTGCATGGCCAGGTGGTCGCAAGTGATGGCCGTAAAGATTATATTGTTGAAGGCTTATATGCGGTGGGCGAATGCGCTTGTGTTTCGGTTCACGGCGCCAATCGCTTGGGTGGGAACTCCCTGTTGGATTTGGTGGTATTTGGCCGTGCAGCGGGCCTGCATGTTGAAGATGCCATTAAAGGGGGCTTACCCTTGCAAAACACGGCATTGGATGCTGTAGAGCGTGCGACAGCGCGTTTAACACGTTGGGAAAATAACAAGAACGGTGAATCGGTCAGTGTGTTACGAAAAGAAATGCAACGCATCATGCAAAATGATTTTGGGGTCTTCCGCACGGGTAGTGTGATGGAAGAGGGCATTGAAAAACTCTATGCCTTGGCAGAACGTGCGCAAAATGCCGTATTGAGCGATCACAGCCAAGTGTTTAATACCGCACGGGTAGAGGCTTTAGAATTCGATAACCTTTTGGCCGTGGCCATTGCCACAGCACAATCGGCGATTGCCAGAAAAGAAAGCCGTGGCGCCCATTCACGAGAAGATTACACAGAACGAGATGACAAAAATTTCTTAAAACATTCCCTTTATACTGCAGATGGTGAAATCAAATGGCGTGCTGTCAACATGAAGCCGCATTGGGTACAAGCCTTTGCACCTAAAGCGCGAACCTATTAAGAACGGGGGAACTTCATCATGGCAGAACAAAACAGCAATCCAAATGCAAATATCGAAATTAAAATTTTGCGTTACGATCCATCAAAAGATGAAAAACCCTATTACAAAAGTTATTTTGTGAATGTGGATGCCATTGATGCGGTGATGGTGCTTGATGTTTTAAACCATATTAAATCCTTGGATGAAACCTTGGCTTATCGCCGATCCTGTGGTGAAGGCGTGTGTGGTTCTGATGGCATGAATATCAACGGCAAAAATGGTTTGGCCTGTATTACGCGCGTTCGCGAATTAAAATCGCCGGTCGTTTTGGCGCCACTGCCTGGCATGCCTGTGGTGCGTGATTTGGTGGTCGATTTGTCAAATTTTTACCGTCAATATGAAAAGATGGAGCCTTATTTACAAAACGATCAGATGCCACCAGCCAAAGAGCGCTTACAGTCACCTGCTGAGCGCGCAAAATTGGATGGGCTGTACGAATGTATTTTATGTGCTTGTTGCACCAGTTCATGTCCTTCTTATTGGTGGAACCCCGAAAAATTTGTGGGGCCTGCTGGGTTACTGCAAGCCGCACGGTTTATTCATGACAGCCGGGATACAGAAAAAGAAAAACGCTTGGCCTTATTAGAAGATGCTTATAGCGCTTTTCGTTGTCGCAGTATTATGAATTGCGCCGATGTGTGCCCGAAAGGTTTGAATCCCACGCAAGCCATTTCGAGTATTCGTGCAGCGTTATTAAAATCAGCCACTTAAATTTGAAGCAGATCTGAAGTAGGTGCGTTATGAGCCAACCCCAATCTTTATCGATGGATGCTTTTAAACAGAGCTCCTTATTTTCGGGCGGCAATGCGCCTTATGTAGAAGCGATCTTCGAAGCGTTTTTGGCCGATCCCAATTCGGTGGATGCTTCTTGGCGTCAGCTTTTTATGACGTTACCCCAAGTTGCAGGTGTGGCGAGCAGCGATGTATCACACGCTGCGATTCGCAGCCGTTTTGAGGCATTTGCGCAGCAGAATACGAGAGCAGTGACCCAAACTGCAGCAGCAGGGCAAGCCGATACCGCCATGTTGCAAAGACAAAATGCAGTTTCCAGCTTAATCAATGCGTTTCGCGTATTGGGCCATTTGGTGGCGCAAGTTGAACCTTTGGGTTTGCGTCCGATTCCTGAAGTACCAGAATTGTCTTTATCCCATTACGGGTTGAATGGCTTTGAGTTGCAAGAATTTGATGCCAGTTTATTGGCTTGGGGCAAAGCCCGCGCCACATTATCGGATATTTTTCAAACGTTAAAATCAACCTATGCAGGATCGATTGGCGCAGAATACATGCACATCAGTGATGAGCCAGAGCGTCAATTTATTCAAGCGCGATTAGAATCGGCACGCGGTCAATTTAATTTTTCGCAAACACGTCAAAAAGAAATCTTACAAAGCTTGATTGCTGCGGATGGTTTGGAGCGTTATTTGGCTGCCAAATTCCCAGGGACCAAACGTTTTGGTTTAGAAGGCGGCGATGCTTTGATTCCCATGTTGGATGAAATGATCCAACGCATGGGGCAACAAGGTGTGAAAGAAGTGGTGCTGGGCATGGCGCACCGCGGTCGTTTAAATGTTTTGTTGAATATTTTTGGTAAAAAACCACAAGAATTGTTCGATGAGTTTGCCGGAAAACACGATCACCATTTGGGATCAGGCGATGTGAAATACCATCAAGGTTTTTCATCAGATGTGTCGACCGCCGGCGGCGTGGTGCATTTGGCCTTGGCCTTCAATCCCTCACATTTAGAAATTGTGGCCCCTGTGACCACCGGTTCTGTGAAAGCGCGGCAAGTGCGCCGAAAAGATCAACCCAAGTCACAAGTGGCTTTGATTCAAATTCATGGTGATGCGGCTTTTGCGGGTCAAGGCGTGGTGATGGAAACCTTTAACCTGTCGCAAACGCGTGGCTACGGGATTGGTGGCACCATCCATATCGTGATCAACAATCAGGTCGGGTTTACCACCAGTAATCCGGTGGATGCGCGTTCTACTCGTTATTGCACAGACGTGGCCAAAATGGTGAATGCACCGATTTTCCACGTGAATACCGATGATCCAGAAGCGGTGGTGTTTATCACGCAATTGGCCATTGATTACCGGGCGCAATTTAAAAAGGATTTGGTCATCGATTTGATTTGTTATCGCCGTAATGGTCATAACGAAGCCGATGAACCTTCTGCCACGCAACCCATGATGTATAAGCTGATTAAAAGCCATCCGGTTGCAAGACAACTTTACGCAAAAACGCTGATCGCGCGCGGCACGATTTCTGAACAAGATGAAAAAATAGCCATCGATGCGTATCGTGATTTATTAGACAAAGGCGATTGCGTTGTCAGCAATATGGCGAAAGAAGAAGTGCGTCCTTACCTTGTGGATTGGACTGCCTACGTCAACAAAGATTGGCGTGATCCGGCTGACACGGGCTTTGATGCCGCGCAGCTACGCAGCTTGGCGCAGATCATGGGGCAGATTCCAGAAGGGCTCACCTTGCATCCCCGCGTGGCCAAAATTGTAGAAGACCGCGCCAAAATGGCACGGGGTGAAATTTCATTAGATTGGGGTGGCGCAGAAGTTTTAGCCTACGCCACTTTGTTGGCACAAGGGCATCCCATTCGTCTTTCGGGGCAAGATTGTGGCCGTGGCACATTCTTTCACCGGCATGCTGTGTGGCACGATCAAAATGATGGGCACTGCTATATTCCGTTACAGAACATTTCGGCCTCGCAAGCGGCATTTACGGTGATTGATTCAACCCTTTCAGAAGAAGCCGTCTTGGGTTTTGAATACGGATTTGCGTCAGCGGATCCGAGTACACTCGTGATTTGGGAAGCGCAATTTGGCGATTTTGCCAACGGTGCACAAGTATTGATCGATCAATTTATCAGCTCAGGTGAACAAAAGTGGGGGCGATTGGCAGGGCTCGCGATGTTCTTACCCCATGGTTTTGAAGGGCAAGGTCCTGAACATTCCTCCGCACGTTTAGAACGGTATTTGCAATTGTGTGCTGAGCACAATATGCAAGTGTGTGTTCCCAGTACGCCGGCGCAAACATATCATATGATTCGCCGCCAAATGATTCGTAAAATGCGACGTCCTTTAATTGTGATGACACCCAAGAGTTTATTGCGTCACAAATTGGCGCAATCTTCTTTAGAAGAATTGAGCTCGGGCCACTTCCAAAACGTGATTGACGAAGTGGATGACAGCATTGATAAAGCCGCCGTCACACGCATTATTTTATGTAGCGGAAAAGTGTATTACGAGTTGTTTGAAGAAAGAAAAAAACGCGGCATTCAAGACATTGTGTTGGCGCGAGTCGAGCAGCTTTATCCTTTCCCTGAAGAAGAAGCACGCACCTTGCTGGCATCGTATCCCAATGCCACCGAAGTGGTGTGGTGCCAAGAAGAGCCTGAAAATCAAGGGGCTTGGCACAGCATTTTACATCATTTGAAAGCAGTGCTCACGAGAGCGCAAACCTTATTGTATGTGGGCAGACAAGCTTCAGCTGCGCCTGCGGTGGGGTATGCCTCGCTACATCAAGAACAACAAGACTTACTTGTAAATATGGCTTTGACGAAATAAAGGATCCGATTATGACTTTAGAAATTAAAGTGCCTGCATTACCCGAATCCGTTGCCGATGCAACCGTGGCACGTTGGTATAAAAAAGCAGGCGACGCCGTCAAACGTGATGAAAATTTAGTGGATATCGAAACGGATAAAGTCGTTTTAGAAGTGGTTGCGCAATCCGATGGGATCTTAAACGATATTTTAAAACCTGAAGGCGCAACCGTGTTGGCAGAAGAAGTGATTGGCCATATGGAAAGTGGCAGCAGCACTCAGCCTGCGAGCAGTGCCAGCGCACCCGCTGCCCCAGCTGCGGCGATCCCTTCCCCTGGCATGATTCAAAACATCACGCTGACGCCCACTCCGGCTAAATACGAAACGTTATCCTCTCTTAGCAGCAGCAGTCTGAGCCCTGCGGCAAAAGCAACGGAAACAGAGGCTGGCCCCGCGGCACGCAGAATGTTGCAAGAAAATGAAATGGCCCCCGATGCAGTGACAGGCACCGGAAAAGGCGGACGTATTACAACAGAAGACGTCACCCGTGTGATAACAGAAGCGCCTAAAGCGCTCGCTGCCAATTTAGGAATACAGCGTGAAACCGTTCAAAACCCTAAAACAACCACACCTGTTTCGATGGGAACGAATGCCGCTGCACGCGCAGAAGAGCGTGTGCCCATGTCACGTTTGCGCTCACGTATTGCAGAGCGTTTGTTACAATCCCAACAGACCACAGCCACTTTAACGACCTTCAATGAAATCAATCTGGGTCCAGTGATGGCTTTGCGTGCCCAATATAAAGACCTGTTTGAAAAGAAACACGGCGTGCGTTTGGGCATGATGTCTTTCTTTGTCAAAGCCACTGTGGCCGCATTAAAGCGTTTCCCTGTGGTGAACGCTTCTGTCGATGGCAATGATATTATGTATCACGGCTATTTTGATATTGGTGTGGCCGTTTCTTCACCCCGTGGTTTGGTGGTGCCAATTCTGCGTGATGTGGATCAAATGAGCTTGGCTGATATCGAAAAACAAATTGCGACTTTTGGTCAAAAAGCAAAAGACGGCACCCTTTCAATAGAAGAGATGACAGGTGGCACGTTCACCATTTCAAACGGGGGCGTATTTGGATCGTTACTTTCCACGCCCATTTTGAATCCACCTCAATCAGGTATTTTGGGGATGCATAAAATCGAAGATCGTCCTGTTGTAGAAAAGGGCGAGATCGTGATTCGCCCGATGATGTACGTGGCCATGTCTTATGACCATCGTTTGATTGATGGTTCAGAATCCGTGCGATTCCTGGTGGCCATTAAAGAAATGGTAGAAGATCCTGCACGTTTACTGCTCGATGTTTAATTGACTTAAAGGATACATAATGAATTTACATGAATACCAAGCCAAAAGGTTGTTTGCAAAATTTGGCTTACCTGTTCCCAAGTTCGTGGTAGCCCAGGCTGCTGACGAAGCTTTATGGGCAGTGAACGAATTAAGTGGCACACGTTATGTGGTCAAAGCCCAAGTCCATGCAGGGGGCCGCGGTAAAGCAGGCGGCGTTAAAATTGTAGAAGGCAAAGACGCCTTGGTAGAAGCAGCCAAGGGCTTGTTGGGCCGGAATTTGGTAACGTACCAAACAGACGCAAAAGGCCAACCCGTCAACCAAGTATTGATCGAAGAGCCTTCTGATATCGCACGCGAACTTTATTTAGGGGCTGTGATCGATCGTTCGTCCGGAATGTTGACCTTGATGGTTTCGACAGAAGGTGGCGTAGACATTGAACATGTGGCTGCGACCACGCCTGAAAAGATTTTAAAAATGCCCATCGATCCGCTCGTGGGATTGTTGCCTTTCCAAGCGCGTGAATTGGGCGTGGGTTTAGGTCTAGATGCAGCGCAAATGAAACAATTCGGAACCATGCTGGCAAACTTGGTTGAGATGTTCATGAAGAGTGACTTGTCACTGCTTGAAATCAATCCGCTTGTGATCACCAAAAAGGGCGACTTGCTTTGCTTAGATGGCAAAGTGAACATCGATGACAACGCTTTGTATCGCCATAGCGATTTGGCTGCTTTGCGCGATCCCAGTCAAGAAGATGAACGCGAAAACCGCGCACGTGATTGGGAACTCAATTACATCGCTTTAGAAGGCGATATCGGCTGTATGGTGAATGGCGCAGGCTTGGCCATGGCCACCATGGACATCATTAAATTGTATGGCGGCCAGCCTGCCAACTTTTTGGATGTGGGCGGTGGCGCGACCAAAGAACGCGTGCGTGAAGCTTTTAAAATTATTTTGTCTGATCAAAATGTCAAAGGCGTGTTGGTGAATATTTTTGGTGGCATCGTGCGTTGCGATTTGATTGCCGAAGGCATTATTGGTGCTGTGGCAGAAGTGGGCATTCAAGTGCCGGTGGTCGTGCGCTTAGAAGGCAACAACGCCAAAGCAGGCAGCGAAATGTTAGAAAAAAGCGGTCTGAATATTATTGCTGCACGTGGCTTAAAAGACGCGGCAGAAAAAATCGTTGCAGCAGTGAAGGGGTAAATCATGAGCGTTTTAGTCAACAAGAATACCAAAGTGATTTGCCAAGGCTTTACGGGTAAACAAGGCACACTGCACACTGAACAAGCCATTGAATACGGCACCAAAATGGTGGGCGGGATCACCCCAGGCAAAGGGGGCTCGTTGCATTTGGGTTTACCGGTATTTGATTCTGTACGTGAAGCAGTAGAAGCGACAGAAGCCACCGCTTCTGTCATTTACGTGCCGGCGCCTTTTTGCAAAGACTCTATTATTGAAGCCGCCCAAGGTGGCATCAAATTAATTGTTTGTATTACTGAAGGGATTCCTGTTTTGGATATGCTTTTGGTGAAACAATTTTTACGGAATCACCCTGATGTGCGTTTGATTGGCCCCAATTGCCCTGGTGTGATTACCCCTGGCGAATGCAAAATTGGGATCATGCCTGGCTATATCCATCAACCGGGTAAAGTCGGCATTGTGAGCCGTTCAGGCACCTTAACTTATGAGGCCGTGCATCAGACCACTGCTTTAGGGTTGGGACAATCCACGTGTATTGGGATTGGGGGCGATCCGATTCCGGGCACCAACTTCATTGATGCCTTGAAACTCTTCCAAGATGATCCTAAAACCGAAGCCATTGTCATGGTGGGTGAAATTGGCGGCAGCGCAGAAGAAGAAGCCGCTGTGTTTATCAAAGCCCATGTGACCAAACCAGTGGTGTCCTACATTGCAGGGGTGACGGCTCCGGCTGGCAAACGTATGGGCCATGCCGGCGCGATTATTTCAGGTGGAAAGGGTACCGCTGCCGACAAATTCGCCGCCTTAGAAGCGGCTGGCGTGCGTACGGTGAAATCCCCTACCGAAATCGGCCAAGCTGTGGCAGATATGCTGAAGTAGAGGGCATGGTGAGGTGGGTTAGCGCGTCCCCACGCGTGACCCACCCTGTTACAGAGCGAAGATCAAACGTTTTGTAGGATGGGTAAGCACGTACTCGTGCGTAACCCATGCTGTCATGATGATAGGTGATGCGCGGAAACAACCCAGCTTGCGCAAGCTCAGGGCCGGGGCGAAACCGGGCGCGCCGCAGGCAATTACGGGCGAATGATGGCGCTACATTTTCGCCATCAAAAACGGAATCCCCATCAATACCAATCCCACAATAATGAGTGGCCACATCCCAGATATAAAATAGGGATAAAACATTAAAGCAATGCCGCAAATTAAAAAATACGTACTCTCTTTTTTACCATAACGATAATACGCATATCCCACAATGCTAAAGACAAGCGAGATCACCAAAGTGGTGATGTCTAACGTGGTCAGCATATTGGGGTCTAAATTCAGCAGTGCTTTGTCCATGTATTTCTTCCCTGATGTAACGGTTCACCCGAGGTCGTCAACTTAAGCTCGGCGTTCCTGCTCCTTGATTGTCAGTCTACCCCGAAATCCCCTGAATCTTCTGCAACAATTCTGTCTGTGTCACCTGCATCTGCGCCAACACAGCCTTTTCCTCCGCTATTTTTTCAGCGCCCATTTTGTTCACATAATGGGGGTTCTCTAATTTTTGGGCTGTTTTTTCAATATCCTTCGAGACTTTATCTAATAATTTCTGTAAGCGTTGTTTTTCTTGCGAAAAATCAATTAAGCCTTCTAAAGGGATATGTAATTTTAAATTGCCAATGACCGCTGTGGCCATGCCTTGCGTGGATAAGCCTGATTCAACAAACTCTAAAGATTCCACTCGGGCCAAAAAGAATATTTCATCTTTAAATTCATCCAAGCAGGCGTGACTCACCTGATCGGCGCCTTCTGCTTTGACTTTAAATTTAAGACTGGGGGCAATATTCATTTCGCCACGGACATTGCGTAATGCCAAAATAATCTCTTGCAAACGTGCGACTGCTTCCCTCGCTGCTTCATCTTTTTTAAATTCAATCACAGTCGGGTAAGGGCGTTGGATTAAGAAGGGCGTGTCAATATTTAATAAAGGTTTCACACGATGCCAAATTTCTTCACTGATAAACGGCATCAGTGGGTGAATCAGTCTTAATAAACCTTCTAAAATGCGCAACACCGTGAGGCGTGCCCCCATGGCTTTTTGCACATTTTCGCTTTGAAAGCTGGGTTTAATCAGTTCTAAATACCAATCGCAAAACACATTCCAGGTAAATTCATAAATGGCCGTGGCCACATAATCGAATCGGTATTCTTGCACTGCATCGGCAACTGACTGAATCGTTTTGTTAAATTCTGATTCAATAAAGCGATCCAGCATAGAATATGCAGGCGAGATGTCCTCGTCGAGCTTCCCTTCCGTATTGGATAAAACGAATCGTGCCGCATTCCAGATTTTGTTACAGAAATGGCGGTTTACTTCTAATCGTGTCATATCAAATCGTAAGAATTGATTTTGCGTGGCAATGCTGGCAAAAGTAAAACGCAATGTGTCGGTGCCAAAAGCACTGATCCCTTCAGGGAATTGTTTAACGGTGGCCTTTTTAATTTTCTCTGCCAATTGTGGTTGCATCAAACCATGGGTGCGTTTGGCAAGCAGGGTGTCTAGCTGAATGCCATCGATGAGATCGATGGGATCCAACACATTCCCTTTGGATTTAGACATTTTTTGCCCATCTTGATCTTGAATCAAGCCATGCACATAAACCGTCTGAAAGGGCACTTTCCCCGTACAATACAGCCCCATCATGATCATGCGGGCCACCCAAAAGAAAATAATGTCAAATCCCGTGACCAGTACATTGGTTGGGTAATAGCGTGCCAGATCGCTTGTTTGTTCTGGCCAACCTAAAGTGGAAAAAGGCCATAAGGCAGAAGAAAACCACGTATCCAACACATCAGGATCTTGATTCAGTTTGACTGCAGCATCCAATTTGTATTTTGCTCGAACGGCTGCTTCATCATGCCCCACATAAATGTTACCTGCTTCATCATAAAAAGCCGGCACGCGGTGGCCCCACCATAATTGACGCGAAATACACCAATCTTCAATGCGATGCATCCAATCAAAATAGGTATCCGCATGATGTTCAGGGATAAAGCGGATTTGTTTGTTTTCTACCGCTTTGATGGCAGGTTCGGCCAAGGGCGCAATTTTGACAAACCATTGATCGGTTAAATACGGCTCAATCACGGCCTGTGAACGATCGCCTTTTGGGATACGTAAAGTATGCGGTTCTTCTTTTTCAATTAAATCTTGCTCGGTCAATGCAGCCAAAGCACGCTTACGTGCTTCAAAGCGATCTAAACCTTGATAAGCAGTCGGCACATTTTCATTTAATTTTGCGTCTTTTGTCAGAATGTTGAGCAGGGTCAATTGATGACGCAAACCGACTTGATAATCATTAAAATCATGTGCTGGGGTGATTTTGACGCAGCCTGATCCAAACTCGATTTCAACATAGTCATCGGCAATAATCGGAATCATGCGGTCGGTTAAAGGCAAATGGACTTTTTGGCCTATCAAATGTTGATAGCGTTCATCTTTAGGGTTCACCGCCACGGCTTGATCGCCAAACAGCGTTTCAGGTCGGCTGGTGGCCACGACAATATGGCCATCACCCGATTCGAGTGGGTAACGTAAATGCCACAATGTGCCTTGTTCTTCGTGATTTTCCACTTCTAAATCAGAAATAGCCGTTTGAAAAACGGGATCCCAATTCACCAAGCGTTTGCCACGATAGATCAAGCCATCTTCGTATAAACGAATAAAATTTTCGCGTACGGCTAAAGAAAGACTTTCATCCATGGTGAAGCATTGACGTGACCAATCAGCACAAGCACCCAAGCGTTGCATTTGCTGCATAATGGTGTCGCCACTTTCTTTTTTCCATTCCCATACTTTTTGAATGAATTTATCTCGACCCAAATCATGGCGCGATGTGTTTTTTTGCGCCAATTGTCTTTCCACCACCATTTGGGTGGCGATCCCGGCATGATCGGTGCCCACTTGCCAATGCGCGTCTAAACCATTCATGCGGTGATAGCGAATTAAAAAATCCATCAGGGTATCTTGAAAGGCATGCCCCATGTGTAATGAACCGGTGACATTGGGGGGGGGCAGCATAATGCAGTAGGCTTTCCCCTGGTTTGTGCTTTCAAACACCGCATTGTGTTGCCAAGCGCTATACCATTTTTTTTCAATATCGGCCGGGTCGTAGGATTTTTCCATGATGACTTCTTTTTGTAAATTTAAGGATTAAAGGGGAATGGTTTCGGGCGAAAACCCCAATTCTCGATAGTATTTGAATTGTGATCGGGCTTTGGTTTTGACGGCATCATCGTTGCGAACAATATGGATGATACGAGAAAAAGACAATAAGCCGAACGCTTCTGTCTCGGCCATGGCAAGCCAGACATCCAGTGGGGCAGGGGGATCCGTTTTTTGATGTAAAATGACTTGCGCAGGATGTGGGCAAGGCGTATCAAAACGCGTATGCGAAATAAAACTCTGCGCTTTAAATGCCCATAACGCTTCATCAAAAGCCTGGCATTGCATTTCATCATTGGCCATCACCGAAACACGTAAAGATTGCTGCGTGATTTTTTCGATGAGATGGCAGGCAAAGGTGAGGGCATCGCGCTCGCTGCTTTGTTGTTGTAATACATAAAACAAAATACGAGCGCTCATGTCTCTAGGCTCTGTCTAATAAGAATTGCATCAACTGTGGCACAGGTCTGCCCAAAGCCCCTTTATCACTGCCTGCAAAACCACAGGCTGTACCGGCTACGTCTAAATGGGCCCAATGGTATTTTTTGGTAAACCGGGATAAGAAGCAGGCCGCTGTAATGGTGCCGGCACCAAATGCCGATCCGGCCACATTTTGCATATCGGCCACTTTGCTTTCCAGACCCGATTGAAAATCATCCCACAAAGGCATTTGCCAAGCGCGATCGTAGGCTTTTTGCCCAGCATCCAGCAATTCATTCGCAAGAGGCTGATGGTTTGATAATAGACCCGTCGCAATATGACCCAAGGCCGTGATACAGGCACCCGTTAAGGTGGCGATATCGATGACGCAATCAGGGTTGTAACGCTCCACATACGTCAGGGCATCACATAAAATCAAACGGCCTTCGGCATCGGTATTGTTGACTTCAATTGTTTGGCCAGACAGGCTCTTTAACACATCATCTAATCGATACGCGTTTCCACCTGGCATATTTTCGACTGCGGCAATCACGCCTACCACATTCACGGGTAAATGTAATTCTGCGACAGCTTGTAACACGCCCATGACGGTGGCGGCACCACACATGTCGTATTTCATGCCAACCATGTTGGGCGTATCTTTTAAATTGAGCCCACCGCTATCAAAGGTGACGCCTTTGCCCACAAAGACAATGGGTTTGCCTTCTTTTTTACCGCCATGATAGGCCATGGTAATAAATTTAGGGACATTGCGGCTGCCTTGCGCCACAGCCAAAATACAGCCCATGCCTAAGGCTTCCATTTCTTTTCGATCTAAAATGGCGGTTTGGATAGAAGGGAAGCGCTTGGATAGTTTTTGGGCTTCGTCTGCTAAAAAAGCAGGGTTGCACACATTCGGCGGTTGATTGGCCAAATCTTTGGTGAAGGTCACGGCCCTGCTGACCGCTTGGCCTTCTACAATCGCGCGTTCGCCCACAGCCAAATCACGTTTGGTGGGCACGGTGAAGGTCATGCGGCGTAAACGCCCCGTTTCTTTTTTGGATTTATACACATCAAATCGATAGAGCAGATCATCGACCACTTCCACAGCGAATTTCACACGCCAATGGATATCACGATTTTTGACGCTTAATTCAGTTAAAAAAGAAATGGCTTCGGTAATGCTTTTGTCAGAAAGGGCTTTAATCGAACTGACAAGGATGTCTTTATATTCTTTTTCTTGTAGTTTGCGTTCTTGACCACAGCCCACAATTAAAATGCGATCCGCTAAACTGTTAGGAACGTTGTAAAGCATCAGGGATTGGCCAATTTTTCCATCCAGATCGCCACGCTTTAAAATGTTGCTGACAATAAAATCTTCACTGGCTTTGTTTAAGGCTTCTAATGGGGCGGTGAGTTTTTTTCCTTCGAAAAGCCCCACAATGATGAGTGAACTACGTTGTTTGGAAGGTTGACCACTTTTAATAGTGAATTCTATGCCCATAGTGTCTCTCGTTCTTGATAAATGACAGGGGGAGCGAAATACAAATACTGGCCCAGCAAGGTAATTATAATCCTTGCGGCGGGGGTATGACTTGGCAATACTATCCCCATTAAATCGAGGGAATCAAGCGACTTTATTGGAGTTTTTGTGTGCGCATTTTAGACAGATACCTTTTAAGGGAATTGGCCGGCTTTTTTGCCACTACTTTCATTGTTTTGCTGCTTTTTGCGCTTTCGCAGAAGTGGGTTGGCTTGCTAAGTAAGGCGGTGTCTGGGGAGCTGAGTCTGGACGTGGTCAGTATGACTGTGCTGCTTTCCAGCCCCGAATTGTTCACCATTCTGATCCCGTTTTCTTTATTTCTCAGTGTCTTGTTTTTGATAGGGCGGTTGTGTGCCGACAACGAGCGTGTGGTGATGCATGCGCTGGGCATCACGCCGTTTCATTTATTAAAAGTGATTGTGATCCCAGCGCTTGTGTTATCCCTTTTTTTGGCCGGGCTTACTTTATATGGTTTACCGCGTATTCAAGAATACAAAGAAAAATACATATTGGAACAAGGCCAAAATATGTTGTGGCAAAATCGCGTGGCGGGGCGATTTCATGTCACACCAGATGGCAAGACGGTGTTTTATGCCGAAACGCATAATGCAGACGAGGCGTTAGAAGAAGGCGTGTTTATATTTGAGGCGCCTAAAGGCATGCCGACCAAAGGGAACCCATGGGAAGTCATCACGGCAAAAGTGGGGTATTGGTCATATCAAAACGAACAAAGCCCTTATCTTATTTTAGAAACCGGTTGGCGTTACGAAGGGATTCCGGGTCATGCCGATTATGTGCGTTTACGCTTTGCCCGTTTTGGCAGAAAAATTGCCATTAGCCCCATTGAAGTGCCTGAATTAAGGCGCACCCGTCGTACCAGTACCCTCTGGCATTCTTACGAAAAAGGCGATATCGCAGAATTAGAGTACCGTACAAGTCTTCCCCTCACCGTGTTGCTGCTGGCTCTATTGGCGGTGCCGTTGGGTGTGATTCAACCCAGGCAAGGTAAATTTGCACGCTTGTTACCCGGGATGATTGTTTTTCTGCTGTATATGAATGCCTTATCCGTGTGTCGCCGCTATGTGGAAAATGAAACGCTTTCTGCCTACGTGGGGTTATGGTGGGTGCATGCGGTGGTATTGGCAGGCGTCGTACTCACCTGGCGTCGACAATTTTTAAGATAAGTCTTGTCATGATGATGGGTTAGCCCGTATTCGTGCGTAACCCATGCTGTGATGGGCGACAAAGAAAACCAAAGGTTATTTATGCGAATCATCAGTGTCTATTTGTTTAAAACCGTGGCGGTGGCCATTGTCATCAGTTTGCTTGCGATTTTGGGCGTGGATTTTATTTTTACGTTTTTAAATGAATTGCGGTTTGTCGGCAGAGGTGATTACACCTTGCTGAATGCAGTGGTGTATTTGTTAATGACTTTACCGCGACACATGACTGAAATGCTGCCCTTTGCCGTGTTATTAGGCAGTGTGATGGGCATGAGTATTTTGGCGGGGCACAGTGAATTATTGGTGATGCAGAGCATGGGCATTTCGGCACGCACGATTGTGTTGAATGTGGTGCGATCGGTAGCGGTATTGGTGCTGATGGGGGCACTGCTTTCTGAATTTGTGGCGCCTAAATTAGAACAATTGGGCACGGCAGAACGTGCCACGCGTTTGAGTTCTGGTCAAATGGTAAAAAGTGTAGAAGGCACATGGCTGCGCGATGGCAAAACCTTTATCCATGTGCGTGAATGGTTGAGTCCACATGAAGGGCTTGGCATCACCCGTTATGAATTTAACGAAAAACAAGAACTGGTACGCGCCAGTTTTAGCGCTCATGCGACAGTGCAAGCGAATTTATGGCAATTGCGTGATACACATCAAACAGAATTTTTTAAGAACGCAACCAAGGTGAGCTTTATTCAATCAATGGATTGGCACAATCATTTGCGTGCTGATGTGATGAATTTAATGAGCGAAGATCATATCGAGCGTTTGCCCATTCGCGTGTTAAAAGAATTGATTGCTTATCGCGCCTTAAATCAACTTGAAACAAAAGCGTTGAGCTTGGCTTTATACCAACGTGTCATGCAGCCCATTGCCATTGTGTTGATGTTGGTTTTGGCGATCCCTTTTGTGTTTGGTCCTTTAAGGAGCAGCTCACGCGGTTTGCGTTTAATGATCGGCCTGGGTTTGGGCTTTGCTTTTTATCTGTTGAATGGGATCTTGCCTCAACTGTCTTTTACGTTAGCCTTGCCCGCGTGGTTTGCGGCAATGCTGCCAAGCCTGCTACTGGTGATGTGTTTATGCCTGCGATCCTTGAAAAAACTTGCTTCTTAACGGCAAAGGCTGTAAAAGTCAGTCATCTTGATTTTCTCTTGTATTAGGTGAAAACCATGCCAAAGGGTGATGTGGAATTAAGCGATTTGAATGCCAAGTCAGCGAAGGATGCTGTTTTGAATGTGTCATTGATGCAATTACGCCAGAACGCTCTGCTCACTGAAAAGATCGTGTTAGAGATAACAGCTGATCATTTTGAATCTTGGATTCATGCATTAAGCACGACGGCGCTTCATGAGGCTGAGCGTAAGATAAAGCGTATTCTGCGAGAAAAAGAAGAAGATCTCGCGCTTAATAAACCATTGTCCAGCGACATGAACCTGTTCTTAAAATATTTTGTGCCTGTTTTTCATGTACTCGATGTGTATGGTAAAGCGCGCCAAGCGACTTATGGCGAAACGGACGAACTGATGACGCCAGCTTGCAGCGTCGCAATGTATAAAGGTTTATATGGCGATGTATTGAAGGCTGCACGCGTTCTTCTCAATCCTTCCGCTGAATGGGATAGACCTACTCAGCCTAAGCCTTTGGATGCGCCCCCTGAGCTTACCAGAACATCATGGGAAGATTTTGCCACTGTCCGTGTCAAAGTGGCGCAAATTTTTGCCGAGCAGTTAGGGGATTCAAAATTCGATCCTGAACATCTGCCTGCCACACAAGACGAACTGACAAAATGGTATTGCTATTTATTAAGTCAAAAACGCGCTCAAGGTACAATGTGGGCTTATTTTAAAAAGGCTTTGGCCAAAGCGGTGGCGCATCAAAATTCAAGTGACCCCACAGAAAAAACGATCGCCATCGCGGTGTTACGTTCCCTTTGTGAATGTGGTTTTGAAGTGGGCACGGAGGTGACGTTTAATAAAGAAGAACAAGCGATTTTACTTGATGTCTTGCTGGATCAAAAAGCGCTGACTGAGTGGGTATTTGGATCCGATATCAATAGGTATTTTGAGAGGGCGGTGTATTTGGGGCAGTTGTACGTGGCCGAGCGCTTGGCCAGTTATGGTGCCGATGTTGATAAAGTAATGACAGGCGTAGATAACAATACGTTGTTGGGAAAAACAATTTCACGAGATGTATTCTTGGCTAAGAAGCTATTGGCTAAATACAGAAGACAATTAAATCAGAGTCTTGCCTTATGTCTTAAGCATGGCGAACTGGATAAGGATCTGCTTCCGTTATTACAGGCCTGTCCGCATTTTAGTGATCTGGATAACGCGGGGAACACGGTATTACATCGCTGTATGATGGCCGAGTTTCCAAACTGGCGATTTGTGGGATCATTGGTGCGGTACGCAGGGGCAGATCTCCATCAACCCAATTATGACGGTGTGACCCCATTGTCTTATTTGTTTAGTTTGAGCCGGCATGGGACAGACCTTATGGAAAAGCGCGCCAGAGCGCTCCTTGCCGGCGAAACCGCTTACGAAGCCGCTTTGTTAAAGTGCAAGGCCGCGCAGCCTCAACCCTTTATGTTATCGGCAGCCATTCAAGAAGAAAGCGGCATGTTCACACTCACCTCTCCGCGTGCGCTGTTGCGCGTGATTCGGCACAATCCAAGTGCATTGGATGATCCTCGATATCAAGCCTACCTTTCCAAATTGCTCAATCAAAATTTCGTTTCTATTTATTCTGCGTTACGGGCAGGGGAGTCAGGTTTCCTTTTTTTCAAAAAGGATTTTGTCAAAGTACTAAAGGGGGCGACTATGACTGATAGCGTAAAATGCCAAATGATTGCAGAAGAGATTGCGAATAATCCCTCAGGTCGTGTTGCGCATGCCTGGGATCTGATTGCGATGCCGGAAATAAAGCTGACACAAGAAAAAATGCTCGGCGCGCTGGCCCATGTGGCGGTGAGGGACAGCGTGGGTTATGTGCCCAGTGATCATGATCATCAGCAGAGCATAATGCGAATTCAAGCAGTGTACCAGCAGCCCCTAAGCCAGCATAAGCTTTAAGATCTGCGTCCCCAAAACCCAATCATGCCAAGCAAGCCTTCTCTTATTGAAAAACGCAAATAAAAAGCCAAATGCGAAAAATAATAAAGAGAAGGTGGCCAATAGGTAACGTAAGCAGGCCCTTTTATACGTCAATAAGCCACCTGAGGCTTCTACCACTTTTAGCTTCCAAGCCACTTGCCCTACAGTTTGCCCGCTTTTGTGCCAACAAAATGTAAAATACGCCCCCAGTACACACCATAAATACAGCCATAAATACGCTTGATCAGGCCCAAAGGCTTGGCCATGATTGATAAACAAAGCGAGATACGTGGCCAAAAAAACCAAGCCAACACACAGCAAAAAATCATAAAAAAAAGCGGCAATACGAGGGAACATGATAAATCCGCCCTAAAATAAAAGAGCGTTGGTGTGTCACTGCGGCGTAGTGTGGTATAGCTGGCCTTGCCTGCGGCGCGCCCTCACGGACATCTCTATGCTCGCAAAGCCTCGCATGAGCTGTCTCCTCTCCCGTGAGTACACGGTAGAGGAATTCAGATCCGAATCCCTCTCCCATAAGGCTTTGCGAATGGGAGAGGCGTCATGTCAATCGAGGCTTTGCGAGATTAGACAGGACGGTGAGGGCGCGCCGCAGGCAAAGTTGACAGCGGCACACGCTACCCCGCATTGACATAACAACGCAAAACAAAAAACCAGCCAACTTACCATAACCTCCCTAAAATTCAAGTTGACAAACCTCAACTAAACTCCTAGTTTCAGCGCTTTTTCCACTGGAAACCACAGATGCATCATCAAAGAAAAATAGCCGTGATTGGCTTGGGCTATGTGGGCTTACCCGTTGCCGTGGCGTTTGGTAAAACCGACCGTGTGATTGGCTTTGATGTGAACCAATCGCGCATTGATGAGCTGAAAAAAGGGATTGACCGTACTTTAGAAGTCACCTCAGAAGCCTTAAAAACAACGCAAATTCACTACACAGCGAATGCAGCTGATTTGGCCGAAGCAGATTTTTTTATTGTCTGTGTGCCCACTCCGGTAGACGCCGCACGCCAACCCGATCTTTCTTTAATGATCAAAGCGTCAGAAACGGTCGCCATGCAATTAAAGAAAGGGGATATCGTGGTCTATGAATCCACAGTATACCCTGGTGCCACAGAAGAACGCTGCTTGCCTGTTTTAGAAGCCAAATCGGGTTTACGCTTCAACCAAGATTTCTTTTTAGGCTATTCCCCAGAACGCATTAATCCAGGCGATAAAACGCATTCTTTTGAAAATATTCAAAAAGTGGTTTCTGGTAGTACGGAAGAGACGCTTGAAATCGTTGCGAAAGTCTACAGCAGTGTGGTCAAAGCCGGCGTATTCAAAGCTGCCAGCATTAAAGTGGCCGAAGCCGCAAAAGTGATCGAAAATACCCAACGTGATTTGAATATTGCCTTTATGAACGAATTGGCCTTGATTTTTAAGCACATCGGCATTGATACCCAAGCGGTGTTACAAGCGGCCGCCACCAAATGGAATTTTTTACCCTTTCAGCCTGGATTGGTTGGGGGGCATTGTATCGGCGTGGATCCTTATTATTTGGCATATAAAGCTGAGAGTGTGGGCTATCGACCCGAAGTGATCATGGCAGGGCGTAGAATTAATGATTACATGGGTAAGTTTATTGCAGAACAAACCGTAAAAGAATTAATCAAAGCCAATTGCCCGATTAAAGGGGCGAAGGTGGGGATCTTGGGCTTCACGTTCAAAGAAAATTGCCCAGATGTTCGCAATACGCGGGTGATTGATATCATAAATGAATTACAAGATTTTGGCGTCAATGTCCTGGTGCATGATCCGGTTGCTGACAAACAAGAAACCAAACATGAATATGGTTTTGATTTAGTAGAATTCAGCGCACTTCATGGCGTCGATGCCTTGATTGTGGCCGTGGCGCACGAGCCTTTTAAAGCCTTTTCAGTCGAAACACTACAAGCCTGCTTTGATAAAAGCCGTGTCTTGATCGATGTGAAGTCTGTATACGATGTACAAGCCCTGCAAGCAGCAGGCATTTCAGTCTGGCGGTTATAAATGAAAAAAATATTCGTGACGGGTGCAGCCGGTTTTATTGGCTATTCTGTTGCCAAAGTGATGTTAGAACGGGGTGACGAAGTTGTCGGGATCGATAATCTCAGTGATTATTACGATGTGAATCTTAAAAAAGCGCGCTTGAAAATATTAAGTGCGTTCCCGAATTTTACGTTTCATGCTTTGGATATCACGGATAAAGAAAATCTCTTTGCGCTCTTTAAAACATCGGCGTTTGATGAAGGGATCCATTTGGCCGCGCAAGCAGGCGTACGCTATTCGTTGATTAATCCGCAAAGTTATCTGGACTCAAACATCATTGGCTTTGGCAATATTTTAGAAGCGTGCCGTGCGTATCCGGTGGCACATCTGGTCTATGCCTCTTCAAGCTCTGTGTATGGTGGTAATACCAAAATGCCATTCAGTGAAGAAGACCCGGTGGCGCATCCTGTTTCGTTATACGCTGCCACCAAACGTGCCAATGAGCTGATGGCGCACAGTTATGCGCATTTATTTCATCTGCCTTCTACAGGCTTGCGGTTTTTTACCGTGTATGGTCCTTGGGGTCGGCCTGATATGGCGCTCTTTGATTTTACGAAAAAAATCTTATCGGGCGAAAGCATCACTGTTTTCAATCATGGCAACATGAAGCGCGATTTTACGTATATCGACGATATCGTGGCAGGGGTGTTGGCCGTATTAGAAAAGCCACCTGTCGCCAATCCAAATTGGAAAGATGACAGTGTTTCCACCAGCTTTGCCCCTTGCCGTGTCTTAAATATTGGGAACCACCATCCCGTTGATTTAATTGATTTTATTGAAGCGATAGAAGAAGCAACAGGTAAAAAGGCAAAGATGGAAATGGCCCCCATGCAACCCGGGGATGTCCCCGCAACCTATGCCGACATCTCGCGATTGAAGCAATTAACAGGCTTTACCCCAAAGACTGCTGTCAAAACTGGGGTAGAAGCCTTTGTGAACTGGTATCGGACGTTTTATAAAGTATAAGATCTTGCGATAAAATGCGCCGCCCAAATGACCTATTACAAACAATTTGACTATTCACCAATGACTGGTTAAAATGCTCCGACGCGTTAGCAGACTTTCTAACATAGGCGGGTGATGTTATGCCAACTTCAGCGTTGCTAAAAAAGAATCCGGTTACAAATCAGACTGATTTGGCGTATTCGCTTTTCAATGTTTCTGTTTCTCCTTTGGTTCCTATCGACGAACCCGATTTCGCTTTTGACCCCGTACCCGCTAACACAAAGCAACAACAAAAAAAACGCAGTTTCTTTGAATGGCTCGTGAGTAATTGTTTACGGGTTACAAAAAATGTGGCGCAAAGCTTTAAAGCAGACGACGGGGCGAAAGGCTTTAAAGAAAATGAAAAATGGAAAAAGTCGAGAGAAGATACGAATGCAGCGATTGCCAAATTGTATGATCACACAGAGTATTTGGGCATACAGTGGGATGAAGCAAGTGAATCCAATCCGCTGTGGGTGGAATGGCTCGATCCCAACGGCAAAAAATTAAAAGAACGTGGCTTAACAACAGATTTGCTTAAAAAAGAGGGCGAAAATTTTAACATTGTCCCTTTGTCTCCCTTATGGTCACCTGCTTTTATCAATCAGTTTGGCAAGAATTTAGAAGCAGCCCGCACAGCTTTAAAAGCAACACAAACGCAACTTGATAAAACTTGGCATGCCAGCAGCTTGATTGGTTGGATTACTTATCCCTTTCGAGGCTTTTTCCGCCAATACCGTGAAATAAAAATGCGCTTAAAAATGCGTGAAACCATGTTGGATCGCGTGGAGCGTGAATTAACCATTGCCAAATTCGAAACACTGAACCAAGCCATGGGTTTGGTGCCAGAAGACACCTTAATTCAGTATCGCGATGAGATTAAAGGTTATTTGAATAAAAATGGCTTCAATTTGGATGTCTCAGATACGGAAGTTCAGGCTAAAAGAAGAGCCATGGGCAAAAAGCATGGTGTGAACCCGAAGGTACAGGTTGAGCATGTCGCGCAATCGGATCTGAAAAATGTTGAAAAACAGGCAGAAGAGTTACTGAAAGAAAAGGGTTGGGACGCAGAGAAAGAGATGCGGGCTCTGTTCGAAGAAGAAAATGAAAAACGATGGACTGAGTTTGCTAAAAAAGCACGCAGACGTTTACATTCAGATCAAACAGAAGCCCATTTTCAACCCTTCTTTATGGATGAAGCAAAAAGATCGCATGCCGAATGGTGTCAATTTGATGATGCGGTGAATTTTTTTAAAGCCAATACACCGCCTGATTCATTGAATCAGAAGGCAGTTCAGGCAGTGGAATATTTGCGTGCAAAACCAGAAATGCTAGACAGGAACATCTCGCTATTTGCTGATTTAAACACAATCATGCCAGGGGAAAGGATAGGCGGCGTAACCATATGGAAAATCAATTCAGGACAAACCTTTATTCCAAAAGATTATGAAGAAAAAAATAAGCATATTGTGGCAACTGAAGGTGCGCCGGCTGTCTTTGTCCGAAGGATTTTGGTTCCCACCATTGAGCAATTAATGAATCATGAAATTGCCATGCAAAATATTCCAGCCAGCGCTTATGCTGATTGGTTAAGAGGCATAGACAATGCCTGTGAGAGCAAAGGAATGATGCTGAACAATCTTGTGAAAAGAACTTGGGATAAAGAGGTCACCAGTAAAAAAGCCTTATTAGCACTCATTGATTTACCCAATTCGAATAGTGAGATCATACCCGAAAAAACAAAAGACAGACGTCTTTTTGCACGCGGCACTTTATTAAACATGGTATTCGATCGAGACAATGATGATGCCATTTTACAGGCCTTGCATGGGCATATTCATGCGATACAAACTGTCAAATTATCACGTACCGATAAAAAATTATTTGAACTGATGATCGATATTTTACCTAAGGCAGATGCCGTACTGGGTGGGTTTGTGAGCGTGGGGCTGTCGCTTACGGGTTACCTTCAAGCGCTCATCAATAAAAGCATCAGTGTGTTAGAAGATTCAACTTCAGAGCCAAGAGAAGTCGAACATGCCTTAGCGGTTTTACATTGGATCAAAAAGCATCACTTTAGCAGGGCCACCAAATTTGATGCTGATCCCGATGCTTTGATTCGTATCAATGCGAATGCTGAAGCATGTCTAGAGAAATGCATGAAGCAGCATCTTGACGAAAATCGCCCTTGGACAGGTGGCATGCACAGTGCCTTTTCTGAGTTTGGGGCTCCTAATCAGGTTTTTTCGTATTATCAAAATGCGCTGAAACAAATTAATACATTCTTAGAGAAAAAAGAAATCGAAAACGCCAAAGCTTTGATGCTTGAAGTTGAAAACAAGAAGGCAGCTGGTTCAAGTTCGGACAAAAAATACTCTGTTTTAGACTCAGGAATCGCTTTGGATGAGCACGAGGCGGTGACATTTTATCGTTTTGCATTGTTAACGAATGATGCGAAGTATATCGCCAAAGCCAGGATGGCGGCGGTTAAACAGGTCATCCAAAAAAAGCCAAATGCCACTTTAGCAGTATTAGATGCTTGCTTTGTTCGTGATAAAACCCTCCATACTTTCAATCAGCTGAAATTCGATGAGTATATTAAAGCGATTGCACTGACGGATGAAAAAAGACCGTTTTATCATCAGATTTACTTAATGGCACGCTTTGCTTCTACTGAAACCATGCAAGCATTAATGAAGCAATTGTTTGAATCTTTTTTGAAAGAAGAGGGGAGTGATCAGCAGCTCAACAAAAGTTTGACGAAAGTTTGTTCGTGTTTGTCATCAGCATGTTCACATTTAAATGGAAAAACGGATGCATTGGGGAAGAGGCTTCTGCTTCCAAAGGATGAAGCAACCTGTCAATCCATGAAAAAAATGATTTTAAGTGTGATGCAAGAAGCATTGCTTAACTTGACACAAAACGCCATCACGGACGAGCAACGTCAAGGATTGGCTACGCTTCGTGCCAAATTATTACATAAGGCACAGGTTTTTATTAGCAACACGGCAGAATTGAAAACCGTCGGAGAGGGTTTGAATATCGTCCAAGCCTTAGAGTTGAGGGCATGGTTGAAGGGGGAGATCTCCAATCTTTCTGCTGAGACAAAGCAGAAGCATGATGAAATCATGTATCCTAAAAAGGAGGAGATCTTAGATCTTTCTTCTAAGACAAAGGAGGAATGTGATGAGATCATGCGTGCCGAAAATGCGCGTCAGGCTAAAGCTTGGGACAATTGGTTAGGATCAGATCAGACACTGCAAGAGTTAGTGCTAGATGCGTGTCATGTTTATATTAAAAATAATGATCCTCTATGGAATGGCCCACATGCGAAAGAGCGCTTAATTGAGAAGCTAGATCGGAAGTTGGCTTCTGAACCTTGCGCTTTTGTCAGAATGCTCGCAAGACAAGCAGGTAAGTTTAAGCCTTTGCATAAGGCTTGGAGACCGCTCGAAGTGCGGTTGTTGTCACGTGAGATTGTCAAAAAAGCACAAGCAGCAGCTGAAAATGAAATAGGCAAACTGTTTTCAAAAACGTCAGGATCGCATTTGTTTGACGTAATCAAAGGGCAAATTAATGCCTTAAAAACACTAGAAGACAGTTTTGAGCATATGCGATCAAATGATGGCACGTTACTGCCTATTGATGATGTTTCTGCCTTTATTGGGGAACAGAAAAAACAAGAAGATTTCGCACTATGGCAAGCAAAACTACGTGCCTTGAGTACAGAAATTGAGGCGAAAATGTACTTGACTTCAGGTTCAGAACGTAAAAGTAGGCTCATTGGTTTACACAGTGAGTTACTGGGGATCAAAAATAAATGGAATCATCGGAATGTGGAAGCGATTTACTATAAACAACTAGAGGGATTCCTCGGTAACTTGGCTCAGGGAAATCCGCAGTTTTGGCATTTTGCCAGTCCGCAGGATTGGGTGCCCGTTTTACAAAGATTGGTGGATTACACCGCGCGAGATAACGGTGTTCAAGTTGCTTTAATTCAGTCTTTAGAGCAAATGATTCACACCAGGCCATACTTACGTGCGCCCTTAACCTGCCTAAAGGATCTGGTGCGGCACGGCGTGCAAAACGATGCACTCACTGAAAAACGTGTGATGGTGTTACATGCTTTTGGGAAAGCTTTAAGAAAGTTAGATACATTCGATGCGTATTCTCATAAGGATGAAGATCACAATACACAATTGAGAGATGATAAAGCGCAGTTGCTTCAGGCTTTACTTGGAATAAATGAAAAAGCAGGGCCGGCGCTACAGAAAGGATTAAAGTCTGTGGTTCAGTTTGATACTGACAATCCCGCTGGTCTATTTAAAAGTAAAGACAAACGATTGGCGCGGCGAGAAGCAAAGTGTCGTGTCGAGGCCTTAAGTCATCTATTTCTATTGTTTGCTAAAGAACATATTCAAGATAAGCATATTGCTGACTTACGTGCTAAAGAGGCAACGCTAGCAGACAATTCACGTAAAGTGACCAAAATGTTTCCCATGTTTGGAGAAGAAATGTGGCATGTTGAGCAAGAGGATGCAGTGGTATTAAAGGATAAGTTGGCAAACGATCAAGCGATCAGCGTGGTAGAGTCAGAGTCCAGCGCCAGCAAAACTGTCCCAGCCATCACGTATATTTCACGTAGATTCAGTAGTGATGTGTCTGCTTCTGAAACCAGTTCACTGGGAACGACGGTCTCTAGCGCAAGCAGCACTTCAAATCGTTCTTTGCCAGGGACGCCAACAAAAAAGGCCTCCAATTTTTCAAATCATTAAAGGACCCAAAAAATGGAATTAACCCTCACTGATACCTCTCGTATTCGCTGGGCTTGTCGACGTGGGATGCGTGAATTAGATGTGTTGTTCGAACCTTTTTTAGATGAACGCTTCCCACATTTGTCAGACAGTGATCGCAGTACGTTTATCGCTTTGTTAGAAAATACCGATCAAGACTTATGGTCTTGGTTTTTTACCGATGCAAAACCGGAAGATTTGAAATTAAAGGCGATGGTTAAAATGGTTTCGCGAGTGAATGTAATTTAAGTTGTCATGCCTGCGGCGCGCCCGGCTTCGCCCCGGCCCTTCGCAGGCTCAGGGCGTTTAACGGGAAAAAGCTAACGCTTTTTTCTATTTCCGTCTCACCCGCGCTGCCTACGTTTGAGTACAAACGTGTCATTGCGCCTCGCTCGTGAGTACATGGGCGAGGCACTCGGATCCGAATGCCTCGCCCATGAGGCTTTGCGAATGGGAGAGGAGACAGCTCATGCGAGGCCTTGCGAGCATAGAGATGTCGGTGAGGGCGCGCCGCAGGCAATCTTAATCAGGCAACCTTAATATGGATCCAAAATGTCCCATCCTCATCCCGCTCTCTATTTCGAACTCCAACCCTCACAATGCCTTAAAAAGTTAACGTATCTGCTCACCCTCACCGCTAGCTTGTTTATGCTCTGCACCTCTATTCATTGGCTGTTGAAACTCATCATTATCAGCCTTTTTCTCAGCATCCCCTATTATCCAAAAAAACAGGCTTTAGCCGGCTTAAGCATCAATGATTGGGGAGTGGCAAAAGTGTGGGGTAAAACAGGCAAAGCCTTAGATTCACGCTTGGCATTAAAGCTCTGCCATCCTTACTTTATCTGGTTCGAAGTGAAACCCATCAATCGTAAAAAAACAACGCTACCACGGTACAGCGTGATTTTTTACGATCAACTTTCACAACAAGACTTTAAAAAACTGCGGGCCCATTTCATCCATTTTTACCATTGAATGTTCTTTGGTTGGCGCGGTGTCAGGATAATCTTCATTAAAATGCAAACCGCGACTTTCATGTCGACCCTGTGCTGAAACGGCCATTAACAAGGCAACCAAACTTAAGTTTTCTACTTCTATTGAAGTGGCAGAACGCACATGCGTGTGATGATACCGCTTCATTTCTGTATATAAAGCTTCTAACGTTGTCACTGCTTGTGCCAAGCCCCGATTGTTTCTCACCACGCCCACGTTATCCCACATTGTGGATTGCACCTGCTGTTTAATCTTTTTTAAAACGCTGAGATCTTCTTTATCGTGATCAACAGAAAAGGGCAGGGCAGGGGGTGTTTGATTTTCGTATTTCATGTCTTCTGCCAGAATGATTTTGCTGGCTGCTTTGGCAAAGACCACACATTCAAGCAATGAATTGCTGGCCATGCGGTTGGCGCCATGTAAACCTGTGCACGCGACTTCGCCCACCGCAAACACATTTTGCAGCATCGTTCTGCCATTCAAATCGACTTGAATGCCCCCACATGTGTAATGGGCAGCAGGCACCACTGGAATCGCGTCTTTTGTCAGATCCAAATCACACTTTAATAAGGCTTGATAAATAGTGGGGAAGTGCGAACGCACAAATTCCGGATCTTTGTGAGAGATATCTAAGTAAACACACGGGTGTTGTGTGATCTGCATTTCTTTATGGATCGCACGGGACACAATATCGCGTGGCGCCAACTCCATTTGTGGGTGAATATTTTCCATAAAACGTTCGCCACGCTGATTTTTTAAAATACCCCCTTCCCCCCGAATGGCTTCTGTTAATAAATAAGATCGTGCCTTTTCGTGATACAAAGTGGTGGGATGAAATTGATTGAACTCTAAGTCCATCAATGTGCAGCCTGCCTTGGCCGCCATGGCCATGCCATCGCCTGTTGCATGGTCTGGATTGGTAGAATAGTGATATACGTGACTGGCGCCGCCTGTGGCCAATACCACCGCACCACATAACACGGCTTGTTCAGTGTGGGTATTTTCATCCAAAGTGCGTACGCCGATGATTTTGTTTGCATGATGGGGATCTAAAATAAATTCAAATGCCAATTGTTTTTGCATCAAGGTGATGTTGCGATGTTTCATTGCATGCTGTAACAAAACATCATGAACCGCACTGCCCGTGGCATCATCCGCATGAATAATTCTGCGATGCGAATGCCCACCTTCTTGCGTTAAATGAAAACTTTCGCCTTCTTTTGTAAAGGGCACACCCAATTCAATCAGCCAGTTTACAGCCGCAGGCCCTGCTTCTGCCGCGAATTGCACGGCTTCTAAATCACATAAATACGCACCTGCATTCAGTGTATCGGTCACATGTTTTTCAGTTGAGTCTTCACGGTCTAAAACAGCGGCAATGCCACCTTGTGCGTAAGGGGTAGCGCCCTTATGCGCACTTTCTTTTTGAAGGATACACACGCTTTTTGTATCCGCCAGACTCAACGCAGCGGTCAGACCTGCCGCGCCACTGCCGATAATCACAATATCATATGCAAGGAAAGGAACATTTTGCATGCCAGTTACCTTAGAAAACGAGTAAGATGGGGCCACTGTGTGTATGGGGACGTAATACTAAGTGAAAGACCCACTTGAAGACAGTCCAGACGAAGCGCTCGTACGACGTGCCGCGACAGGCGACAGGCATGCCTACGATCTTTTGGTTATAAAATACCAGCATCGCGTGGAAAAGGTGCTGTCTCGTTTTGTGCACGATCACGGTGAAGTATTCGATGTGGCACAAGAGGTTTTTTTAAAAGCCTATAAAGCCTTACCCCGATTCAAAGGCGAAAGTGCCTTTTATACTTGGCTTTATCGCATCGCGGTGAATGCAGGTAAAAATTACGCCACCGCACGCTCGCATACCCATTCTGTGACTTTTGATAGTACCGATCCGGATGCAACCGGATCAATTGCCAGCCTAAAAGAAAACGCTACCCCCGACCATTTATTGATTCGAGACGAAATGCAGTTTGCCATTAATGATGTGATTGACCACCTGCCTCACGAGTTGCAAGAAGCCTTGGTGTTAAGAGAAATAGAGGGGCTCAGTTACGAAGCGATTGCCGAAAAAATGCATTGCCCGGTCGGTACCGTGCGCTCTCGTATCTTTAGGGCCAGGGAAGCCGTAGACAAACGTATCAAACCCATTATGGAGTAATATTCAGATTTCAATATACGAAAGGATAATGCGCAGTACGCTGCGTTTTTTGGATTGAAAAATATTTCTCCTGCGCCACAAGAAGGGGCGTTCGGATTTGTATCTTGAAGCACGAAGGGTATATATTTACTTTTTTCTCGTTCTCTCTATAGGGGTCCAGCATGCATCAAAGAATGAGGCTGTTCACATTCGCATTGTGTCTTATTGCTTCTCCCATGCCATTAATGGCAGCCAAAAATACGTTACCTGAATTTACCAGCTTGGTTGAAAAACTGGGCCCAGCCGTGGTGAATATCAGCACCGTGAGAAAAGTCAAAGGGGACACAGACGAAGCAAGCGAAAGAATGCTTGAAGAATTTCAAGGCACCCCATTTTACGACATGTTTAAACAGTTTATAGGGCCGCAAGGGCGCCTGAATCAACCTGACTATGATGTGCGATCCTTGGGTTCAGGCTTTGTGATAGGGTCTGATGGCTACATCATCACCAATAACCACGTGATTGATAATGCAGACGAAATTGTGGTGCGCTTTACCGATCGCTCTGAATTCAAAGCAAAATTGGTTGGGGCGGATGAAGACAGCGATTTGGCTTTGTTAAAAGTCGAAGGCAAAAATCTACCTACTTTAAAATTGGCGGATCCCAATGATGTTAAAGTCGGGGAATGGGTGATCGCCATTGGTTCGCCTTTTGGATTTGATAGCAGCGTGACAGCTGGGATTGTCAGCGCAACCGGACGCAGTTTTGTGCAAGAACGGTATGTCCCGTTTATTCAAACAGACGTCGCGATTAACCCAGGTAACTCCGGTGGACCGCTTATCAATATGGATGGCACGGTGATCGGCGTCAATTCCCATATCGTGACCCGCAGTGGGCAGTATGCGGGCTTGTCTTTTGCCATTCCCGTCGACATCGTGCAAAGCGTGGTGACCCAACTGAAAGACAAGGGTAAAGTCACCCGTGGCTGGTTAGGGTTAATGTTTCAAGACATGAACAAAGACTTGGCGCAAACGTTTGGTTTGGGGCAACCCAAAGGGGCTTTGGTCACCAAAGTGCTGCCGGATGCGCCTGCCGCAAAATCTGGGGTGCAACAAGGCGATGTGATTGTGACCTTTAATGGTGAGGCTGTGGATACCGCCGATCAATTGCCGCATTTGGTGGGGCGTGTGACGCCAGGGACAAGCGTGGCGGTAGAAGTGATTCGAAATAAAAAATCGAAAATCCTGCAAGTGAAAATAGGGGATACGCCCCCTAAAGCACAGTTGGCCATGAATAGTGCCGCCGGTGCAGTGCAAACGAGCAATGAATTGGGCATCAAAGTGCGGGTTTTAACCCAGCAAGAAAAAGGCGCCCTTGATGCAGACACAAGCGGCTTGCTGATCAATGAAATTGCCAATGGGCCCGCTGCGCTGGCAGGCGTGCGTCCTGGCGACATCTTGGTGGCACTGAATAACCAGATCATGGGTACCACGGATGACTTCAAGCAAATGACCGCAAACCTGAAAGCAGGGGATGTGGTGCAAATGTTGTTGGTGCGCCCCGGCATGGGGCAACGCTATGTGGCGATTGTGATCCCAAAGGATGCCAAAGCCGCTAAATAAGGGTGCCTATAGGGTGGGTAAGCGCGCTTCGCGCGTACCCACTCCCTTTTCCGCAATCCATTCCACACGCTGCTGGATGACGGTTGAAATCGCTGGCAAAAGTGCCTCAATCCGCTACAATCGCGGGTTTGAGGCCTGTTCCATTGTTTGCCATGCAAAATATTCGTAATTTTTCCATTATCGCGCACATTGACCATGGTAAATCGACCTTGGCCGATCGTTTTATTCAAATATGTGGCGGTTTGTCTTCGCGAGAAATGCAAGAACAAGTATTGGACTCCATGGATTTGGAGCGTGAACGCGGCATTACGATTAAAGCCCAAAGCGTCACCTTGCCTTACAAAGCCAAAGATGGCGTCACTTACCAATTAAACCTCATCGATACGCCTGGGCACGTCGACTTTGCCTACGAAGTATCCCGATCTTTATCCGCTTGCGAAGGCGCCTTGTTGGTGGTGGATGCGGCCCAAGGGGTCGAGGCGCAAACGGTGGCAAACTGCTATACCGCCATCGATTTAGGGCTTGAAGTGGTACCGGTTCTTAACAAAATGGATTTACCTCAAGCTGAACCTGAGCGTGTGATTCACGAAATTGAAGAAATTATTGGCATCGATGCAGAAGATGCGGTGCGTTGCTCTGCAAAAAGTGGCTTGGGCGTTGAAGATATTCTTGAAGAAATCATTAGGCGTGTTCCTGCCCCTTCTGGCAGTGTGGAAGCACCCTTGCAAGCCCTGATTATCGACTCCTGGTTTGATAGCTATTTGGGCGTGGTGTCATTGGTCCGCGTGAAGAATGGTAAAATTTCGCGTAATGACAAGATCATGGTGATGTCGACAGGTCGAAGCCACAACGTTGAAAAAGTCGGGGTCTTTAAACCCAAACGTTCCGAAAAAGAATCGATTCAGGCAGGCGAAGTCGGTTTTTTGGTGGCGGGCATTAAAGAAATTAACGGTGCCCCAGTAGGGGATACCATTACCCTTGCTGGCAAGCCAGCTGATAGCGCGTTGCCAGGTTTTAAAACCGTTCAACCCAAAGTCTATGCCGGGATGTTTCCGGTTGATGTCGAAGATTATGAACCTTTCCGCGAAGCGCTCGCCAAATTACGCTTAAACGATGCCTCTTTATTTTATGAACCTGAAAGCTCCGAAGCTTTGGGATTTGGTTTTCGCTGTGGCTTTTTGGGCATGTTGCACATGGAAATTGTGCAAGAGCGTTTGGAGCGTGAATACGATTTAAACCTTATCACAACGGCCCCCACAGTGGTCTACGAAGTGCTGCTTAAAACAGGCGAAAAGCTCAGTATCGATAATCCTTCAAGACTCCCTGATCCGAGTCTGGTGCAAGAGATGCACGAACCCATTGTCAGTGCCCATATTTTGGTACCAGAAGAATTTGTGGGCAACGTGATGACCTTGTGTAACGAGCGTCGTGGCGTGCAAGTTAAAATGCTGTACTTGGGTAAACAAGTATCGTTGACTTACGATCTGCCCATGAACGAAGTGGTGCTAGACTTTTTCGATCGCTTAAAGTCGCTTACCAAAGGCTATGCCTCGCTGGATTATCACTTTGTGCGTTTCCAAGAAGCCAATTTGGTCAAATTGGATATGTTAATCAATAGCGACAAAGTGGATGCGATGTCTGTGATTGTCCACAAAGAACAAGCCGCTTATAAAGGCCGTGAATTAACAGAACGCATGAAAGATTTAATTCCCAGACAAATGTTTGATGTGGCGATTCAAGCCGCCTATGGCAATCAAATTATTTCAAGGCAAACCGTAAAAGCCTTGCGTAAAAATGTGACCGCAAAATGTTATGGCGGTGATATTTCGCGTAAACGTAAATTATTAGAAAAGCAAAAAGCGGGTAAAAAACGAATGAAACAATTCGGAAAGGTAGAAATTCCACAAGAAGCCTTTTTAGCTGTATTGCGAGTGGATCCTAAAAAAGCGTGAGTGCTTAGCTCAGATGGTTGGCATTCAAGAACGTTCATTTTTGAGACAAGATTGCGTATAAAATCGACGAAAAAGCGCAGCATACATCAGTATGTGAGCATTTTGAGGATGATTTTAGACGCAATATTGGCTAAAAAGGGACGTTCCGTGCTACAGAGTGAGTAGTTGTAAAAAATCAAATTAGCGAGCGAGGCCGCATGAGATCTTTCGATTTTGAATTATTGTTGTTTATTTTAACAGTGCTGACCGGTTTGTTTTTTCTATGGCAAAAAGCGACAAAAAGTAAAAGTAAGTTTGTTGAAAATATCGGTTCTTTCTTCCCCATTTTATTATTTGTTTTTGTGTTGCGCGGCTTTGTTGTCGAGCCTTTTCGCATTCCATCCGGATCCATGAAACCCACTTTGCTAGATGGTGAGTTTATTTTGGTGAATAAATTTATTTATGGCATCCGTCTGCCCGTGATACACACCAAAATCATCCATGTCGGGGCCTTAAAACGAGGCGATCTTTTGGTATTTCGTTACCCCAATAATCCGTCTATCCCTTTTATTAAGCGTGTGATTGGGTTGCCTGGGGATACGATTCGTTACGAAGAAAAAGTGCTTTATATCAACGAGAAACCCATGGAAAAACAATTCATAGGTGATGACGTGGATAAAGAAGGCACAGGCGATCTTTGGCAGGTCAAGCGTTACCAAGAAGATCTGTTGGACGCTAAACCCCATGCTATCTTTTTGCAACCCATTCCAGGCCGTAGCCAAACCACAATTACGGTGCCAGCCGGGCACTATTTTGTGATGGGCGATAACCGCGACAACAGCGAAGACAGCCGTGTATGGGGCTTTGTGCCAGAAGAAAATATTATCGGTAAAGCCTTTTTTGTCTGGCTAAGTTGGGACAATGCTTCTTCTGATTTTCGTTTTGCGCGGATGTTTAAGCGTGCTTTATAGCCTTGTAACAATAGTCTTGAAACTTCAACGGAGGCTTTGTGTAGGATGGGTAAGCGTCTTCGCGTAACCCATGCTGTCATGGATCTTGAAAGAACCCCGACATCGTTAGATTTGAGTTTTTTATGCCAAATGTAAAAGTAATCAGCCACCGTATCCAATACGAATTTAAAGCACCTGCCTTGCTCGAAATGGCATTGACGCATCGTAGCTTTGGTGCGCCCCATAACGAACGCCTAGAGTTTTTGGGCGATGCGCTGTTGGCTTTTATTATCACCGATGCTTTGTATCGACGTTTTATACAGGCCACAGAAGGGGAGCTCACCCGTGTGCGCGCGAATCTGGTGCGGGGCGAAACATTGGCACAATTGGCGCACGAATGGGATTTAGGTGAATTTTTAAATTTAGGCGCGGGCGAGCGTAAAAGTGGTGGTTTTCGTCGTGACTCCATTTTGGCAGATACGGTAGAAGCCATCATCGGTGCGATTTTTTTAGACAGCGATTTGGCCACCTGCCAAAAGGTGGTGACGGCCTGGTTTACCAGCCGGCTCACCGATGCCAAACCCGAAATAGAAAAAGATCCCAAAACCCAATTGCAAGAATGTTTACAAGGTAAGAAAAAACCCTTGCCGGTGTATACCATTGTGCGTGTGACAGGTGAAGCGCATGAACAAGAATTTGAAATTGCCTGTTATGTGGATGGTTTAAGCGAACCCACCACCGGCGTGGCCAGCAGCCGGCGCCGTGCCGAACAAATCGCGGCATTAAAAGCTTTGCAAATAGTCAAACCTGGAGCACTGATTTGAACAATTCAAAATGTGGTTTTATCGGGATCGTCGGTCGACCCAATGTGGGCAAATCCACATTAATGAACCACTTACTGTTAAAACCCATCAGTATCACTTCAGAAAAGCCACAAACCACACGCCACCGCATTGTGGGGATTAAAACATTCGACAATACCCAATTGGTGTTTGTCGACACCCCCGGCATGCATATCGAAGCCAAAAAAGCCATGAATCGCTATATGAATAAAGTGGCCGTGGGGGCTTTATTTGATGTGGACGTTGTGCTGTGGGTGGTTGAAGCGCTGCGCTTTACAGAAGAAGACGAAGCTGTCTTTAAAAGAATTGAGCAAGTCACAGTGCCGGTTATTTTATTGATTAATAAAATCGATAAAGTAAAAGATAAAAAAGCCTTGTTGCCCTTTATCGCATCCATGCAAAAAAAATTAGCCTTTCAAGACATCATTCCTATTTCTGCTGAAAAAAATGATAACTTGGATGCATTGCTCAACAGGATCACCCCACTTTTACCTGAGCAACCTTTCTTCTACGAAACAGATCAAGAAACCGATCGCCCCATTAAATTCCGCATTGCTGAAATCATTCGTGAAAAACTCATGCGCGGATTAGGCCAAGAATTGCCCTATGAGTTAACGGTCGAAATCGAACAAATGAAAGAAGAAGAGGGGAAAATGCACATCCACTCTATCATTTGGGTAGAAAGAGATGGCCAGAAAAAAATTATCATCGGCACCAAAGGCGAAAAATTAAAAGCCATGGCCACCAGTGCCCGTTTGGATATTAAAGCTTTATTGAACCAACCAGTGCATCTTGTGGTGTGGGTAAAAATCAAAGCCAGTTGGTCAGACGACGAAAGGGCGCTAAAAAGCCTGGGTTATGACGAAACGGATTAGTAAGGGTTTTCCAAATGGCGTCAACTTAAGCGCTAAAAGACGTTGTGCGATGACGATTAAGTGAATCATTTTACAAAAACAACTGCTTGCCTTTACTTCCCCCCGCTTGTCTAGGCCGGCCAAAGCGCCGAGCCTGACAGGGGCGACCCGGGAAGAAAGGCAAGCAATCTATTTTAAAAAACGCTCATCTAGCTGCATTTAAGGACGTCTTGTAGGGTGGGTTAGCGCTTCTTAGCGCGTAACCCACCATCCGGATGACAGGTGATATTGCTGCAGCAATAGTCTTGAAACGATTACCCATCTTACGGTGATTCAATGCGTATCCTACAAGAACCTGCGTACATCCTACATACCCGTCCGTTCCGCGATACCAGCCTCTTGCTGGATGTGATGACCCAACACCATGGCCGCATCAGCGTATTGGCAAAAGGGATCAGAAAACAACATTCTAAAACAGCTGGATTATTGCAAGCCTTTATTCCACTTTCGCTTTCGTATACGGGTAAAGCTTCTTTAAAATCGCTGATTCAAGTCGAAAATAATGGTGTGCCGCTGTGCTTTTCGGGGTTCCATTTGTATTCCGCGTTATATATCAACGAATTGCTATATAAAGTGTTACCTCAAGACGATCCCGATGAACCGCTATATTATTTATACGAAACAAGCTTACAAAATTTATTAAAAATGGAATTAGAGGCCGCGCTCCGATTATTTGAATTTCGTTTGTTGAACCATTTGGGTTTTGGACAAAGTTATCAGCAAGATGAATCTGGCCAAGCCCTACAACAAGAGGCTTACTATCATTTACAACCTGAAAAAGGCTGGGGTAGGGTGGGTGCCATCCATCACCCCGATCTCTATTTAGGTGAGCACTTGCTGGCCATTGGCAAAGAAGATTTTAGTGGGGAAACCTTAAAAATCGCAAAAAAAATAGCCCGAACCCTGATTCAAAATGTTATTAGTAAACCTATCATGGCACGAAAATTATTTTTAAGAGATCAACATGCAAAATAAACCGCTGTTAGGCATTAATATCGATCATGTCGCCACACTGCGCAATCAACGTGACAACCGTTATCCTGATCCTGTGCAAGCGGCTTTGGTGGCAGAGCAAGCCGGTGCGCAATTGATTACCTTACATTTGCGAGAAGACAGACGTCATATTCGCGAACGTGATATTGAGCTCATCATGGCCGTCAAAACCACGCCTTTGAATCTTGAAATGGCGATCACAGACAGCATGATTGCCTTTGCCAAAAAAATTCAGCCTGAAAAAATCTGTTTGGTGCCGGAAAAGCGCGAAGAAAAAACCACAGAAGGGGGGCTCGATGTGCTTCAATATTTTGCTGAAGTAAAAAACTGTGTGAAGGCATTACAACACGATACAAACAGTGTTTCGTTGTTTATCGAAGCCGATCACAAACAAATTGAAGCAGCAAAACAATCGGGTGCCAAAGCCATCGAAATTCACACAGGTTGCTATGCCGATGCCAAAAATGAAGGGGAACGTGAAGCGGAATTAAACAGAATCAAAGCGGCAATACAATTTGCGCATTCATTGGGTTTAATCGTGAATGCCGGGCATGGTCTGGATTATCACAATGTCCAAAAAATAGCGCATATTCCCGGCATTCACGAATTGAATATTGGCTATGCGGTGATCGCGCGGGCGATCTTTGTAGGCCTTGATACCGCAGTGCGAGAAATGAAGCAGGCGGTATCGTTTTAACGGACGATGGCAGAGTTGTCGCCCCCTTTCCCACCCGTCTGCATCGCACGCTGTTGTGCAGAGGCACGTGCATTCTCGCCCAAAGACATCGCGCCTTTGCCAAAAGCCCCAGCGCCTTGGCTGCCTTTTTGTGAACCTTCATTGAAGCCACGCTCTGCTTGTTGCAAACCTTGTGCTTCACCAAATTGTTCTTGGCCTTGATGTCCAATCCAACGTAAGACTTTGTCTGGCACTTCATGAATCAAAGAAAAGGATTTTTGACATAAACCCATTAATAAAGAAAAGTACAATCCCAATACAGCGAATGAACCAAAGAGCGTCACGCCACCCGCGTTCACGTACAGTACAGCCATAAAGGTCTCGTTCAATAAGAACACGCCAATGCGTACCATAAACACAGAACACACCAACCCGATTATCATCAAGGTGGGCCTTAAAAATATATTGGTGATCAGCATGATGGCGTGCCCAGCTCGACCCAGCTCGTCTTGTGATGGCACCACCAAGCCCAAAGCCACCAGGGGAGCCGCCACCATCGATTCCAATACACCGACAATCCAGCCCAAACTGCCAAAGATAAATAAGATGTAAGGGATCATGGGTAAGTAATAGGCCATGGTTGCGGCCGCGCCCCAGATGAGCAGCATAAAGGCGATTAAAAGAGGGCCGACAAATAGTAGCACTGTGCTAATGGCGGTCGCAGCCGTGGTTGCCACAGCCCCAGCGCCAGGCACAGCGGCTAAGATGGTCAGCCCGATGTTGACGCCCATCATATAAATAGCGGTGACCAAAAAGGCCCCTTCTGTTCCAACCAAAAGTTTATGACCTGCTGCTGAAATATTAACGATGGGGTCATTGGACAATTGATCTTCTGGTGTTTGACCATTATTGATAACGTTAATGACAAATGAAACGATTCCATTTCCCATGGCAAAGATACCGCCCCTAAAAAAATCTTGGGTCTGGGAGTCGCTGGGTAAATCACTGGTTAATCGGAGCCACTCTGCCCCTGAATACGTGCCATTATCGATCATGCCTTGTGCGAAACCGGATACGGCTTGTGGGTAGCTGATGGCAAAATTCCAATAGCCGTGGGCATAGGGGGGCGAATTTCCATAGCCTCCAGAAGTCGCAAAGCTCACCTGTACAGGAGAGATATCACACGGGGCAACGGCTTGTTTAGGTACCCAGGTGGCAGTGAGTTGTGCGTCGTTGCAGGCATCTTCATAAAACCCTGCCCCAAGACCATCCCACTCTGTTGTTGTATTGGTGTCTGCGCCACCAGGCGGTGTTTTGACAGGCTGCTTTTGTAGCGCATCCATGACCCCGCCAGAGCTTAAGGCATTGGCCAGATAAAAATACCAAGAACCCGCATCCATCCAACCCCGTTGCGTCGCCAACTCTTCCCAACTGGAACCGTCGGTGGGGGGGGCCGCAACAGAAAGATTGGGGTAGACTGCTTTAATCGTATTATTGTAGAGCGTGGTGGCATCAGATAGCGGGCCGCTTCCCGTGGCAAGAATATAGTTTGTGACAGCCGCTTTCATATCGGCATACGTGGTGTTATATACCCCAGCCGTATCAAGATTGTTAAACGCTGAGATGGTGTCATTTTGCGCCTGTACCATCGCGGGCTGCATGATCCCACGGAGAAACACGTAAGCCTTTGTCCAGCCCTGATACTGCGCATTGGCGATCATGTTTTGATCCGCTGGCGTTAAAAGAGGTTGGTTTGTTGAGGGATCCGTTACATCATCGACGTTGAATGTCCAGCTACCGCAAATATTTTGGTGTGCTTGCGACATGCCGCTGCCGCTGGATGTTAAGCCGGTGCCGGGATCAGGGGCTGGTGCAGCAAAACTGCTATTTGATACAAAGTAAGTGGTGGAAGCGATGGATAAGGGATTACCAGAACCCGGTGTGGCAGGCGCAGAGGTATCCACCCATCTCACCCAATCATCCCACCAAAAGGTATTACTGCGCGCAAATTCCCATCGCGTAATGTGACAGCATAGATTTGGATTATTGGCCGTTAACATATTACGAGACCAAGCATCAAAAAATAACTCACAGGCAATGGAATTGGTTAAATCAGACATAAAGGCATCAGAGTTATCAACCGATATCGGCGGCGTTAAGCTTTGGGCAGTGGGATTGGCGGCCTCTGTGTAATAATTCGTGACGGTATTCCACATCAAATCCGCCGCTCCAGCGCCTTGTACCACCACCCACATGGTCACCACTTGAATCATCGAATAACCAGATGCCATGGGGGCCAACAAAGCCACACCTGAAACAGTACGTAAAGGAATCCAGGTAGAAGACCATTTTTTCCCCATCACTTCGCCTTCGTGAGCGGTGTTAATGGTGGATATCAGCAATGTATAAAACATGACGATGGTGCCAAGCACCAATACGGTTTTATTAAACACACCAAACATGGCGCCCACAACGGTGTAACTGGCGGTGGGCAGTAAGCCCCCCACATCGCCAAACAAGACGGCCAACATCTGTAATGATTCATCATTGGGTGCCATGCTAAAAAAAGTACTCAGCGTGATAGCGCCGGAATCATACGCATCGGCCCATACCAGTGAAGGCACCATCCACAATAGGATCAGCCAGAAACGCATTTTATTCATGATGTGGCCCCACTGTGTCGTTGAACCATTCTTTGGGCGTACGTCCTAGCTCACGTCTGATCAATAAATATCGCCAATAGTGATAACGAAAAATATGCGCGCCACAAAAGAGGGTAAGGCCTATGCCCATGATTAAGCCAAACCATTCTTCTGCTAAGCCTTTGCTGAGGGTGTAACTGAATAAACTCAGTGTGATAAAAACATAAATCCAGATCATTTTGGTAAATTGCTGGATTTGGTTGTCGATGTCAGCTTGTGTCATGCCACGTTGTGTCATGGCTTCGTCAAAGGTTTCTTGTGCCTCTGTTGATTGGGGTTTGATGGCTTCGTCAAGCAAGCGTGTCGAGCGCGCCAGGGAATTTTTCATATAGCCAAGGTTCAACCACTTGTCGGCACGAACGTCATAAATAGTGGTCACATAGCGACCGATTCCCCGAAAGATTCCCACAAGGCCTCCGCTATCAACAGCGTTCTGAAGTAGGGTGGGTAAGTCTCTATGCCTTACCCACCTTTGTATAATCTATATAATCTATTTGTCTACAGCTACAGTGTAGAAGAAAAAGTCAAACGATTGACGATCTTGTCCCCTTAAGATTTATCTCACTCGCATTGAAATCCAAAAGCAAGTCATGTTTAAAACATATATGAGAACTTAAGCTATCCTTTAAAAAAGGGATACTACAACGGATCTTCTCTTATTGAGAGGGTTGGATACATAATGGCGTCAATTTAAAAGATGTCTTTAAGCTGCGGCCATTGACTGAACACAGAAGAATTCTTTCTAACCCAGCATACTTGGCGTTATGCTTGAAATAAGACCCAAAAAAGGAATCTGCACGATTATGATCGACTTAAGACTAGAAGCAACGCATCAGTTTTGGCGAGACTTCGACAAGCGCGTCTTATACCGTATCGTGACATCCATGGAAGCAGTGGATTATTGGACAGTGGACGGCGATGAAGGTGTAGAAGCGGCACTGGATGTGCTCACTGAATCTTTAGAACATTTGAATTCCGATACAGAAATGGGGCAAGAAGATAACCTGATTACAATGGTCGCGAATCTTAAATCAAGCCGTTGTTTTAGGGTCTTGCAAAGTATGGATGCAGCCAAGCAAGGTTTGGCTGCAAAATTAATCAGCTATGCAGAAGAAAAATCTAAAAAACCTGATGGAAGAGAAGCCAAACTTTTTTTAGGTCGCAACATGGCATTCGAACGCATGCAATTGCTGGCCCGTATTTTTGCACCTGAACGCATTTCGTTAGTGGTAAAAGCTCTGGAGGCCAGTGATGTTACCTAATAAATCGGTTTTTCTTTTTTTAATACTCTGCAGCACCGTGTTTGCCAGCACAACACCTATCGTGAACACGCCCACCAATCAAAGTGCGCAAATCTCAAGTGATGATACGAATTTAACTTTACCGCAAAGCTTTACCACAGCCAGCACACAAGCCCAACAAACGTTTGTGCAAAATCATGAACCTCCTTCACCGGCCACACCTTTGTATTATACCTGTGCCTCTGGCGATAATTTTTGCGCCACCCAACAAAATAATTGGACCACTTTTTTACAACAATATGATTCCGGCAATAACCCTGCTGTTGCGATTTTATCCAATGCAAACACTGGGGGTAGCAGTGGCGGGGTAGCGGGTGGCAGTAGTGGCACTGGCAGTAGCAGTGGTTCATCAGGTGGCGCTGGGGGATCATCTGGCGGCAGTGGCAGTTCAGGTGGCACAAGCAGCGATTCTGGTAGCAGTGGTGGCTACCAAATGGGATTTTAGGGTGAGCTCATGACTACTATCTCGGCCGTAACGCCTTGATATAGCGTCATGAGAACATACCCTAGCGAGAGCGTATTTTTATCAATCGAGGTGTCTTTCATGCGTAATGTGAAAAAAATACTAGGCATACTCTTTATCGCAAGTGCGCCCTTATTACATGCCGAAGTGATCACAGCAGGTTCACCTGAAGATATTTCACGACGTGAAGCGGCTCAAGTGTTGATTAATTACCAAGCGGCCGCCAAAGCAAAAGAAAATGCAGCCGCAGCCGTCGATAAATATGCGCCACCGCCTTTATTGGCGGTCACACTGCAAAAATCGCAAAATGCTTTTCAGGCATACAACATGTTAGGGCAAAACACGCCTGTCATGATGCAACGCATATTGGGTGGGGCCATCACCGGATCTATTTTGCCACTTTCCATTTCTGGCACCTTACCTAGCTTGCCCGCAAGCTATGATTTATCGACACACTATTCTGTGTTCTGTCTGCCACAAGAATTAGGGCCTTTAGCGTCATCAGATTGTGCTTCCGCGCAAGGCATGCAAGGGGCTGACATTAATGCGGCCACCTTGTTGAATGCAACCCGATTAGACGATACCAATCAATTGGCTTTGCTCGCCGTAGACGGCTTGATTCGTAATATTACGGAATTAAATTATGCGCCAATGTTGGGGATGTCTAATGGGCATCTTTCTGATTTGCCTGCAGGCAGACAAGAACAATTGAAACGTCGCCTGAACCAAGTGGCGCAAAGTTCTGTGGCGATGAATTCCTTTTCAAATATGTTTGCAGAGCGGGTACCACAGTCTCTTTCTCCTTTTACAACGCAGGGACAACAGCCGCCTGCTTCCGCCACAAAATTGGATCAATCGTTGCTTGAAGTGATACAAGAAGAAAGCACCAGACGATTTTTAGATCCGACATGGTCCACACAAATGTTACAAGCATCTGATAGCGCAATGTTAAGAGAAATGGCCAATATGGAATCTTTCAGATTGTATATGGACTACATGCGTTATATGCAAATGGAAAGAATTGAAGCCTTGCTGGCAACCTTGCTCAGCACACAATTGAATGCGGCCAGAACCATTCAATTTACCCCACAAGCGCCAGTCCCCGCGAGCCCAGCGCCTGCGGCACAGCAGTAGGCAGCGCGCGCTCGGTTTTTCAAAATAGATTGCTTGCCTTTACTTCTCCCTGACAAAGGGAGCACGCCTGTCAAGCTCGGCGCTTTGGCCGAGATGAGACAGGCGGGGGTTGTTTCTGAAGGTGAGCATGAACAAAATAATTTACGCTGAACCTCTGGGGTCATATTCAAGTTCAAGAACACTGCGAAAAAATATGACAGAAACAGAAGTTATGTTGTGGTCACGGCTTCGACGCAAACAAATTTTAAATATTCAATTTTGCAGACAAAAACCCATCGGCAGATATATTGTTGATTTTTATGCAAAGGCAGGGAGCTTGTCATTGAAGTTGATGGCAGTCAGCATTATGAGTCGGCAGCCCAGGCAAATGATGATGTGAGAGATGCCTATTTATTAAAATTGGGTATTCGCGTTTTGCGCTTTACGACGCTTGATATTTTACAAAGAGGGTCACATGTGTTGCATCAAATTGAGCATGTGGCACATGAACGAACAATGGTGTTAACTTAAGCCCAGCGGTGTCATTGCGAATAAAAATGGCAATCTGAAGTTGAGCGAAGTGCACGGTGGTTTGGCTGTTTTTATGAAGCAATCCATCTGAAAGATCTAAAGGCGAAGATGGACTGCCAGACTATCAAACATCATCATCAACTATTCCCCTCTCTACGAACGACAGTGAGTGGAGAGGGGACAGGGGTGAGGCGTCGCAAAGCCTCCCTCGCAGTGACGGAGCGCCTTAAGTCTTGTAGGGTGGGTTAGCGCTTCTTAGCGCGTAACCCACCCTTTGTGATAGAGAGCATGTTAGGGTTTCGTATTGATACGAATTGAGTCGATACAGAACGCATGATCGTTCGTTATTTTGCCACTTTTTATTTATGTCATATTATCGTCGGCATTATGCCGCGCATGGATTGTATTTGTTCACGGTAGCAATCCTCAATCGAAAATCAGGTTTGTTGATTAGAAATATTGGCTTGCTCAAAGAAGCCATTTAAAAAGAAAAAAGCAGATCTCCCTTTACAATAAAAGCAATGGTCATTCCCCCAGATCATTTGCACACAATATGGCAATTACCCGAAAATGATTCTGATTATTCATCAAGATGGCGGAAGATTAAGGGGGATTTTTCACGACAGCTTCCAAAAACAGAAGTGAGTAACGAAAGTCGGATCAGCAAAAATGAACGCGCGATTTGCCAAAGACGTTTTTGGGATCATACCATTCGTGATGAAAAGGATTGTCAGGAGCATTTTGGTTACATTCATTACAACCCGGTAAAACACGGTTTGGTTCAAAAGGCACGAGATTGGCCACATTCAACTCTTCATTATTTTGTACGTATTGGGCTTTACCCGATAGATTGGGCGGGTGAGATAGAAGCGGTGCGTACATGAGCTGTTTTGTATAGGGCGAGTAAGCATCTTCGCCTAACCCACCATCAGAGGCATATTTAGAATTTATAAATAATGGTAATGGGTATAGCAGATACGATTGAACGCATGGTGGGTTACGCGCTAAGAAGCGCTAACCCACCCTACGAAGAAGGGAGTCGTGTGGCGCGCGCGAGGCCTAGGCCTAGGTTATGCTCGTTGCCCCCCTGAGCCTGTCAGGCTCGGCGCTTTGGCCGGTTCCAGGCAGGGCAAGGGGGGGCACAAGGCATTATTGCGGTTTCTACGGCTGCTTGGGCTGCCCGAAGTTGATAGAAGCTGTTGTTGTGTTGTTTTGTGTAGAGCTTGGGCTTGTTGGCTTCTGGGGCTGCTGAACAGCTGATGCCGCTAAAGCGCTGAGCCTGAATGTAGTTGTAGGTAGTAGTCCTGATGATGCTAAAGCGCTCGGCATCCCATCGGGATGTACTGTAGAAGTGGTTGCCACTGGTTCTCGTGGCTCATCTAAAAGATTTCGTATTTGTTGAGTCGCCGGTACTACTGGTTTGGCTGCCGCTGCTATGCGCCCATTGTCAGGGTAGGGTTTGCTGGCAACGCCGCTCAATTCAGCCAACGTGTTTAGCGCTTTGCGTTCTGCTGGATTTGAGCCGCTATCGTCCTTCTTCTGATCGAGCTCGGCTTTGCGTAAATTGAACGCCTCAGTGATGGCATTCTTTGTGTCAGGGAAGCTCTTGCCACCCAACAGTGTGCACACAGGGGTCCAAGTGATACCCTTGTTTAGGTCGTTATTGCTGAAAATTTTCGCATTAGCCTGTTCTATTGTCTGAATCAATCCCGCTATCTTGGTGGCATCAGTCGGGGCGGCTTTGGCTTCTAGGGCTGCGTCTTTAACTTTCTCCATTTCCTTGCCGAGGTCTACGAAGGCTTGATTTTTGGCTGCTGCATGTGGGTCGACAACCACTATGTGCCCATTGTCAGGGTAAGGCTTGGCGGCACCGATCAATTCAGCCAACGTGTTTAGCGCTTTGCGTTCTTCTGGAGCTGAGCCGTTATCATCCTTCTTCTTCTCGAGCTCGAGTTTGCGTTTATTGAATGCCTCAGTGACGGCATTCTTTGTGTCAAGGAAGCCGCCGCCACTCAACTGCTTGGGTACAAGGCCGTAATTGACTCCCGCGTCCTTGTATTTGTCATTATTCTCAGTAATTTTCTTGTTAGCATTTTCTATTACCTGATTCAATGCCTTTGTCTTCGCATCAGAAGGGTCGGAGAGGAGCTCTTTGGCTGCGGCTTCAACTTTACTCATTTCGGTTTTGACGTCATTCAATGCGACTAAAGCAAGCTTTTCTTTCTCTTGTTCCTTCGCGGCGGTATCAAGTTTTTTCTGCGCCTCGTCGACTTTAGCCTGCAATTCCTCAGGGGTAAAGAACGAGTTAGTAGCTAGGTTCGTCCATGCAAGAGACTTCAAATTGTTCTTCTTTGCATGCGCAGCTTCGGCATGTGTAGCGGTCCAAAACTCAAACTCTTTTTGGATGCTGGTCTTGTCATTATCCCACGCTGTCCAAGCATCGTTTGCTGCCTTGATAAGCTTTTGGTGATCTACTGTTATTTCGTCATCTGGCTCGGTGCGCGTAATAGACGCTCCAGGTAGGGCACTTGTTGCTGCAGGTGACTTGGGTGTGACTGGCTCAGGCGCCGCAGGGGCGGTATCCGGTCTTCCAGAAGAAAGTTTCTTCAGCTCTGCCTCGATTTCACTTCGTTGCGCTGTAGATCTCCCAAGAAGTGCAGTATTAATTTCGGTAATGCGATCCGTATGTTTTTTCTTATCTGCTGCTGCAGGCAGCTTAGCCAAGGCTTGTTCGTGTGCTTTGCGTTCTGCAAGCAGTGCCGTTTCACTTATGGCTGAGCCAATGGCAACTCTTTCTGATTCATTCTTTTCTTCATGTTGCTCTTTAGATGACTTGCCGGGTATTGGATTCGCATGTATGGCTGTCTTTTCAGCTTCTGTAAAGGCCTTAACCCGTTCTTCACCTTGTGCGCGAATTTCTACCTTAAACTTTTCCACTAACTCTTGATACCGGTTGTGTTCTTTTAACTGAGCGAGCGATTTCTGCATACCGCGGCTGGTCAGTATTTTGGGCTCGGTGATGGCAGGGGTGATCCCCATTTCTTCCATCATTGCTTTATAGGCTTGAATACGAGCCACCTGATACAGCGCTATTTCTACGCTGCTTGGTTTTAAAGTGATGCTAATCGGGCTGCCATCTGCTTTTTGACGTCCCCCAAAATCGATGGCCATATCAATTTGTTCTGCAAAAATACGTTCTTTATTGCCAAAAATCATACCCAGGCGATAATCTGGGCGAATCTTAAAGCTGGCATCAGTCTTTTGCAGATGATAAGCCTTGTTTGTTGCTTTGCTGGTCACCAGATATCTTTCGCCATTCGTAAGGTCTAAGCGCTGGGAGACATCTTGGAGCGGATTGGCTTTAGAAGCCGTGCTGACTACCACGGCGTTTATTGCGATTGGATCGTCTTTTTCATTCTTCTTTTTAAGATCATAGGTAGACATGCGATGACGTCGAAAGAATTCCCACATTTGGGCAGCAAGCAGCTCTTTTTTCTGTTGCTCATTAAGGTCGTTGCCATCGGCAGATTTAAGCGCGGCATTTAGATTGAACTGCATTAACAGCTTGGTGGGATCAATACTGGCAAGAGTCTCTTCGGCTTTTCCATCAGCCTTTGATTCCCACATTCCACCCAGGCCGGCCTTATACAGCGCCGAAAAGCCTACTAAATCAGGCGTGATCTGTTCATTAAGCGTTATCTTTACCTTTTTGGTGCGTGTGTTATACGTTGCACTCGAATCCCATTTACGCGCCTTTTTCTGACCCAACCAAGCGAGATAGCCTAATCCCCCTGTTGCAATACTGGATACAGCAATCGTGGCCCGCTTCCATCCTGACCGGTTGGTGTAAGAGGCTTGGTTTTCTACACCGATGTCCGTACCTACATCCGTCTTTAAGGCTGCTTGCGACGCCGCATGGGCTGCCGCCTGTGCGATATCTTGGTTTGTATGCACCACTGATTTTTTGTTGCCTTCGCCTGCTGTATACGTCACCGTCATATCACCCTCACTCCGTAAAAACCTTTTACTATTGGTCTAACCCTATCAAAGCCAATTGACTCAATACAATCTATTTGATTGCTATTTTTCACATTTATTTAGGCTGATGTACACTTTAATACATTGCCATCTTAAATATATGGAAACTGCGTCGTGCCGATACCTAAATTATCTACCATTAAAGCGAACGTTGTCGCCCAAAATAACGTGCTTAAAATTACAGTGGCGGCGCAAGAGATGCAGTCGCCTTTGGTGCAGCTTCCCTTTTCTAAAAAATCATTGTACCTCGGTGAGCCTACACTCATAAAACAAATTTGGGAAGAAAGCATTCTAGATAAAAAAGAATCCGTATTTGATCCGCTTTTCCCTAAAAACATCTTGACCCAACCAGAGCAGCTAGAAGCGTGGGCGCCTTTGATAGGGATCATGGCGCAGAATGATGTTTTGGATAGGTTGGTTCCCGTATTGAATGCAGCGGTAGACAGCAATGTACAAGCTTGGTTGAACCGCAAGGCGCCCATTTTAAAACCCACTTTAGATGCCACGCTTTTGGGACATGAAATCAGTTTTGACACCGTATTTCATTTTTTATTTGAACAAGATAAAAAACTCGAAGTGGCTTTACGTGGTTGGTTACAAAACATTTTAAATTACACACAGCGCGCTTGGAAAGTGTCGTCTTATTGGCCAAGCTGGCGTCGCCCTTTTTATTTTAAAGCGTATCGCGCTGTCACGCCTTTACTCAGGCAAAAAATTAAAAACCCAACTGGGTATTTAAAAAACGTTATTGAGTGGAACACTTCAAATAAAATTTTAAGCGAACATGATCTCGTGGATTTTCTTTTGTTTGCTTTTTTAAGCGTGCAGCAGAGTATTAGCAATGTTTTGGCGGCAGCGTTTTATGAGCTCGCGCGCAATCGAGGACTCGCTTTATATTTAAAAAATGAAATCAAAGCCGTGGCGGGGAGTGTGCCTTTACAAAATTCAGATTACGGAAAATTATTGGCTGCGCCCATGATGGCTGATGAAATTTTACGTTTGTATCCGCCTGTGACATTGCTGCAGTTAAAATTAAAACATCAAGAAATATTGGCTGACACCACGGTCGCAAAAGGCACGCAAATGTATGCAAGCCCGTTTGGGATTCAACGTGATGAACGGTTTTGGCCGACCCGCAATGCATTCGATCCGGCAACCTCATTTGACGATCCCTTGCGTCGTGAAGGTTGTTTTATGCCGTTTGGATTTTTGTTGGGCAATGTGGGCATGGAGGTGATTGTGCAAACGATTTTAACGTTTGCGATGAGTCGCGTGGTGCAGGTGGCCGATCTGGCTTTACCCCTTATTAATAAACAACCCAATTTAATCTCGTATTTTGGCACGAAGTTAGAGGGCGATACGGCGATTCGGATTACAGCAGCGCATGGAGAAAAGTGAAGGGCGCTGTATTGTCAGTGCATCCAATCAGAATTCCAATCGGCAATATGGCCTTCTCAATGCATCCACTATTGTCTTAAGCACACAAGCAGTACCCAGCAAGTGGCGCCATAAGCGAACCCATGTCAACCAATCGATGCGCTTAATTCGTATTTAAGATTATTCATTACCTGTCTCTTGGAACCTGTGATAACATAGGTCAAAATTAAGTTGATTAATTAGGCGTGTCCATTTCGTGTGGATGCCCATCTTTGCATGGCCCAAGGCCTTGTTGGAGGCAGAAAAATGACGGAACAGAAAAAAACGCTGATTGGTTATGTGCTGGCCCCGCCACGTGAGCTGGGGGTATTGTTTGATCCGCGTATTGATGACAGCCTTTTGCGCCAGCGCGAAACTTTAGAGGCGTATGCCAAAAAGACCAATCAAGCCTACATGGATATCGTGGTGGAAGTGGGCGAAAAAAAGCGTAATCGCACGGATTGGCCTGTTTTAAGCGCTGCCGTGAACCGCTGTCTTGACGACAATGCCACTTTAGTGATTGCTGAACTGGGCAATTTCTTAAATAACGATTCTTATACAGGCTTGCTTATTCAAGCCAAAGTGACTTTTCATTGTTGCGATCAACCCTTGGTGAAGCCAGCTTCTATCGCCATGTTGGCGGATTATCATAAGCGTCAACGCGAACGCCATGGCTTGTTAATCAAAAGTGGGTTAGAGCGCAGTGATAAAAAATTTGGTAACCCCAATGCAAAAGAAGTGATCAAGTTTGTGAATCGCCCCAAAGTAGAAAAGGCGATTCTTTTTTCATTCTTGTTACAGCCTGTTGTGCATGAGTTCCGCGAAAAAGGCTATTCACAACGCAAAATGGTACAAGAGTTGAATACCATGGGAATCACTGCACCCGAGGGGGGGCAATGGGTCTTGAGCCAATTGCAAAAGGTGCTCGATCGCATTCGTTTAAATGAATTGTCCATTATTTTAGATGAAGAACTTTATACCTGGTTGAACCAAGGTAAATCCTTGGCCGAGATCGCCGACATCTTAAATCGCCGTAAAATCGAAGCCTTTAAAGATGGGGCATGGGATGAACGGCAAGTGAAAAAATTAATTGAGCGTGCCACAGAAATTGAGGAAGTCATGGATACAGGGGAATTCTTTGTAGAATTGACACCAAAATTAGAAAAAATGGCCGCAGAAGGTTTAACAGAAACGCAAATGATCACACGTATGGTTCAAGAAAACATAGCCATGCCTGCCTGCATCATTGAAGAAGCGATGCAATAGAAGGGGAGAACCATCGTGACACTCATCACATCCAGTCATTTTAAACAACCACGTGTTGTGCCAGCTGATCCTAAAAAGCCTTTGGATTTAGCGAAATCGAGAGCGGGGAATTGGCAAGACACGGCTACACAATTCAAAAGCGTGGCTGCGCATGGTGCCGCGGCCCTGGCGCGTCACGAAGGTTTGGTTAATGCAGGGGATATAGCGCCTTTACATCCAAAGGTGTTGCCGTATATCAAGAAGATACAAGCAATTATTAATGCGTTAAAAGAGCCTGGCGTGTCGCAAGCTGCACTTGCAGAACGTCGTAATGCGACCAAATTGGGTGGATAGACAGACTTTAAGATGGAGCGCGGGCTTAAGCCCGCTCCTCCGCCCGCAATGTCAAAATCTCATATCCTTGCTTCGTCACCAAAATCGTGTGTTCCCATTGTGCTGAGAGGCTGTGATCTTTGGTGGTGACGGTCCAGCCATCTTTTAGCAATTGAACGTGGCGCTTACCTGCATTGATCATGGGTTCAATCGTAAAAATCATGCCTTCAAATAACTTCATGCCCGTACCGGCCTTGCCGTAATGTAAAACGCTGGGCTCTTCATGAAAAATACGTCCAATACCGTGGCCGCAATACTCTTGCACCACAGAAAAATGATTCGCATGAGCATGGGCTTGAATCACCGCGCCAATGTCGCCTAAATATGCGCCAGGACGTACCACTTCAATGCCTTTAAGCATGCATTCTTGGGTTACTTCGCATAAACGCTTGGCTAAAACAGAGGGCTTGCCCACAAAAAACATCTTGCTGGTATCACCATGGAGACCGTCTTTAATCACCGTGACATCAATGTTGACGATATCGCCGTCTTTTAAGACTTTGGGGCCTGGAATGCCGTGGCAAACCTGACTGTTAACAGATGTGCAAATGGATTTTGGGAAGCCGCGGTACCCTAAACAAGCCGGAATGGCTTTTTGAACATTCACAATATAGTCATGACATAAGGCATCCAAGGCATCGGTGCTGACACCCGGACGGACATGTTCCCCAATCATTTCTAATACTTCGCCCGCCAAGCGACCGGCTACACGCATTTTGGCTATTTCATCAGGGGTTTTGGCTTTTACTTCAGACGACATGGGGGCTCGTTATTGTGAAAAACAGTGCGCGTATGGTATAAAGCCACGCGCTTTGTCGCAATCGAAATTGTAAGTGTTCAGGCAATGGCGTCGACTTAAAGATCGGATCTCTCGTAGGTTGGGTAAGGCTTTGCGTAACCCAACAAGCGATTTCGTATGTAATCCGCGATGGTGGGTCACGCGAGTACGCTCACCCACCCTACAAGATCCCCTTAAGTTGACGGCTTTGAGTGGACACTTACCAAAAAATTCACACGCTGCCCGTCACACAGATTGGGTGCCCCAGACCAAGTTGGGGTTAATCTGCGGGGGTGGCGGAGGTTTAACCCAAAACACAATGAGAGGATTATTATGACTGTCACCATGCGTAGCATGTTAGAAGCCGGCGTCCATTTCGGTCACCAAACCCGTTTCTGGAATCCACAAATGTCACCGTTTATTTATGGTGCACGTAACAAGATTCATATTATCAATTTGGAAGAAACCCTTCCCCGCATGCAAGAAGCTTTAAACTTTGCTTCACGCATTATCGCCAATGGCGGCAAAATTATGTTTGTGGGAACCAAGTGGTCTGCCCGCAAAATCATTGCAGAACAAGCAGAACGCGCTGGTATGCCTTACGTGAACCACAGATGGTTGGGCGGCATGCTCACCAACTACAAAACGGTACGTCAGTCCGTTAAAAAATTAAAAGATCTTGAAGCCATGACACAAGATGGCACCGTGGCAAAATTGACCAAGCGTGAAGGCTTGGATATTGAACGCCAAGCAGCAAAATTACAAAGAAGCTTGGGCGGTATCAAAGAAATGGATAACTTGCCAGATGCGTTATTTGTGATCGACGTGGGCCACGAAGATATCGCGATTAAAGAAGCCAATGCACTTTCTATTCCTGTGATTGGTGTGGTGGATACCAACAACAGTCCAAATGGCGTGGATTTTATGATCCCAGGTAACGACGATGCGATGCATGCGATCCAATTCTACGCTTCCATCATGGCTGACACGATTTTGGATGCCAAAGCGTTTGCACAAGGTGGCAACCCACGTTACCAAGACGAGTTTGTAGAAGTAGAAGAAAACACTGCAAGCGAATAACGATCGCGCAGGTATGGAAGTAGGGGTGGGTTAGCGCGGCTTCGCGCATAACCCACCATCATATTGAAGTAAGTGTTCAACCAATGGTGTCAACTTAAGGCCAGCGTCGTCATTGCGAATAAAAACGGCAATCTTAAAGTGGAGCGAAGTTCACGGTGGTTTGGCCGTTTTTGTGAAGCAATCCATCTTGAAAATTGAAAAACGAAGATGGACTACCACGGTTGCAAAGCCTCTCTCGCAGTGACGAAAGGGTCTTAAGTTGACACCATTGAGCGTTCAACCCTATGAAGCCGGTTGAAACAAACAAGAATGTTCATTTTTGAGCCAAAAAGGGACGTTCCTGGCTACAGGGTGCACAGTTACATATTGAAATGAGGTTAACATGGCAGCAATAACAGCAGCTCTGGTTCAAGAATTACGTCGCATCACCCAAGCTGGGATGATGGACTGCAAAAAGTTTTTAGAAAAAGCAAACGGCGATTTAAATTTGGCCGAAGAAATGATGCGCAAAGAATTGTCTTTGAAAGCTGCTAAAAAAGCCGATCGTGTGGCAGCAGAAGGCATCATTGCTGTGGCCATCAATGAACATGGCGCGGTGATGGTCGAAGTGAACTCTGAGACTGACTTCGTGGCACGGGGTGATGAATTCAAAGGCTTTGCAGACGAAGTCGCCAACACATCATTAACCATGATGACCGATGACATTCAACAATTGAATGTCGCTTTGGATGCAAAGCGCCAAGCTTTGGTTTCAAAATTGGGCGAAAATTTGCAAATTCGTCGCGTGACTTTATTGAAAAAAACCAATGGCCTGGTTTCGCCTTACTTGCACGGTGGCCGTATCGGTGTGTTGATGCAATTACAAGGTGGCAACGAAGGTTTGGCAAAAGATTTGGCCATGCACGTGGCTGCCAGCCGACCACAATGTGTGAGCGCAGAAAATGTGTCCCCTGAAATCTTGGCCAAAGAAAAAGAAATTTATATGGCCCAAGTGGCACAAAGTGGTAAACCTGCCAACATCATTGAAAAAATGGTGGAAGGCAAGTTAAAGAAATTCTTAGAAGAAGTCACTTTATTAGGCCAGCCTTTTGTTAAAAATCCTGACGAAACCGTTGCACAATTGTTGCAAAAAGAAAAAGCAACCGCTGTGACCTTCGTGCGTTACGAAGTGGGTGAAGGGATCGAAAAGAAAGTGGATAACTTTGTAGAAGAAGTCATGTCACAGGTTCGTGGGAGCTAAGTGCATGCAAACGCCCAATGGCATCCGATATAAAAGTATTTTATTGAAGTTAAGCGGTGAAGCGCTATTGGGTGATTCTTTATTCGGAATCGATCCTAAAGTGTTAAACCGCATTGCACTTGAAGTACAAGAGCTGATTGAAGTGGGTGTGCAGGTGGCCATGGTCATCGGGGGCGGTAACTTTTTTAGAGGGGCCGCACTTGAATCCATCGGTGTGAACCGTATGACGGGCGACTACATGGGGATGTTGGCCACTGTGATCAACAGCCTGGCCATGCGAGATGCCCTCGAAAATATTGGTTTGCCCACCACATTGATGTCGGCTATTTCGATGCAGGGTTTAACAGAAGACTTTGATAGACGTCAGGCCATTCGCGCAATGCAACGCGGCAACGTGGTGTTATTTGCGGCAGGAACAGGGAATCCGTTGGTGACAACGGATTCTGCTGCCAGCCTGCGTGCCATTGAAATGGGCGTTGGTTTGCTGATTAAAGCCACGAATGTTGATGGGGTGTATACCGATAATCCCCATAAAAATCCTAATGCCACCCGTTATCAGCATTTAACATACGAAGAAGCGTTAACAAAAGAATTGGGCGTGATGGATTTGGCTGCGTTTTGCCAATGCCGTGATCACGATATGAAATTGCGAATTTTAAACATGAATACCCATGGCGCCTTGTTACGTGCGGCAAAAGGGGAAGATGTGGGAACCTTAGTGGAACGAGGGTAAGCAAAATATGATAGATAACAATAAAAAAGATGCCAAAACGCGCATGGATAAAGCCGTTGAAGTGCTAAAAAATGAATTGGCCAAACTGCGCACAGGCCGTGCCCATCCCAGTTTGGTTGATCATGTTCGTGTTTCCAATTATGGAAGCATGGTGCCGCTATCACAGGTGGCCAGCATTAACATCGAAGATGCGCGCACTTTGATTGTGAATGTGTGGGATAAGTCTGCAATTGTCGATGTGGAGCGTGCTTTGCGCACTTCTGATTTGGGTTTAAACCCTGTTGTGGCGGGTCAAGTGATTCGCTTGCCTTTGCCGCCCTTAACTGAAGAACGCAGAAAAGATTTGGTCAAAGTTTTAAAAGCTGAAGGTGAAACCGCAAAAGTGGCTGTGCGCAATGTGCGCCGTGATGCCAATACCCACCTGAAGCAATTCTTAAAAGACAAATCGGTGAGTGAAGATGACACACGTCGTGCAGAAGAAGAAATTCAAAAAATGACAGACAAATGTGTCGTCGAAATTGACAAACTACTCGAAGCCAAAGAAAAAGAGTTAATGGCTGTATAGTTTGTAAGCGTTCAACCCTATGTTGAGGCAAACAAGAACGTTTATTTTTGAGACAAAAGTGTCAACTTAAGGGAAGAAACCGCTGAGAAATGTTGAGCGATGATCCTTAAGTGAATCGTTTTACAATCATAACGGCTTGCCTTTCTTCCCCCTTAGCCAGGGGGAAAAAAGGCAAGTGGTTCTTTAATAGTGTCAGCTTTCCTTAATGGGTGAACAGTTACAATTTGGGCATCGACCGTGAACAAAGACGTTTCTCTACAACATGTTGCCATTATTATGGACGGCAATGGGCGTTGGGCCAAGGCGCGTTTTATGCCAAGGGCCATGGGGCATCGCGCGGGGGTAAAAGCAGCCAGACGTACAATAGAAGCCGCGGTTAAGCACCACATTCCTTACCTTACCTTATTCGCTTTTGGACAAGAAAATTGGCAACGCCCACAAGAAGAAGTGGGGCTGCTGATGGATTTGATCTTGCAAAGTGTGACCAAAGAATTGCCACTGCTCAAACAAAACAATATCCGTCTACGCATGATTGGCAGCCGCCAAGAATTGAATCCCAGCTTACAAGCCGCCATTTGTTTTGCAGAAGAAGAAACCTGCGCCAACACCGGCATGCAGTTATTCATGGCGGTGAACTACAGTGGGCATTGGGATATTCAACAAGCCATTTCTCAATTTTTAGAAGTGCAAAAACAACAGCCTGAGTCTCATCCCACAGGGTGGCAACGCTATCTTTCAATGCATGGTGTGCCTGCGCCTGATTTGTTGATTCGCACCAGTGGCGAGCAACGCATCAGTAATTTTTGCCTTTGGGATTTGGCCTATAGCGAGCTGTATTTTTGCCAGACCTTATGGCCTGATTTCGACGAAGTGGCCTTTGAAAACGCATTGGCTTTTTATGCAGGAAGAGAGCGTCGTTTTGGTCAAGTACTTGAAGAGGCGCCCACAACATGAATGCAGCTCTTAAAAAACGCGTGATCACGGCGGCTATTCTGATCCCGCTATTAATCCTGGCGATTTTCTATGCTCCTGCTTACTTTTTCATGATCATGATCATGGTCGTCTTCGCAGCGTGTGCTTATGAAGGCGCAAGCTTACTGATGCCTGCACACAGCACACCACAAAAAGGCTTTTTTGCTGCGTTCGTTGCGCTGTCTATTTTTGTGATCTCGCCAAAAGCACCGGCATTGGCCTTGTTGGCAGTGGGGTTTTGGGGCGGGGTGTTGGGGTTTTTTATGAAATCATCATGGCGTGATGCCTTGAAACGACCCCATATTGCTTTACCTGTGTTATGGCTGTGTTTGGTTCCGGCTGCATGCAGTGTTTGGTTTTTGCGATCCCATTTTTCGCCTGAAACCTTATTGGCTATTTTGTTGGTCGTGTTTGCTTCAGACACAGCTGCTTATTTTGTGGGCAAACGTTTTGGTACAACCAAATTGGCTCCCATGATAAGCCCAGGCAAAACCCGTGCGGGTTTTTTAGGTGGCGTTATTGGGGCAGCATTAGCCGGTCTTATTTTGTCCCCATTTTTAAGCCATTCATTCTGTGCATCGATTTTACTTTCTATCCTCATTGCTTTGGTGGGGACCTGGGGCGATTTGTTCGAAAGCATTTTGAAACGCGTTGCCAATGTAAAAGACAGTGGTAAGCTGTTGCCTGGCCATGGCGGTTTATTAGATCGTATGGATAGCCTGTTTGCCGTTTTGCCTGTTGTTTTAGCGATCAAGGTTCTTTTATAACGCATGATCAAGGAAAGTCCATGCTCACTTTTTTGTATGCCATCTTTGCCTTTATTGTTGGATTGGGTGCGCTCATCATTGTGCATGAAGCAGGGCACTTTTTAACGGCACGCGCTTGTGGCGTACGCGTCTTGGTTTTTTCCATTGGGTTTGGCCGAAAACTGTGCTCTTTCTTCGATAAAAAAAATACGGAATATCGCATTGCGCTTATCCCCTTAGGCGGCTTTGTGAAAATGTTGGATGAGCGTGAAGCACCCGTTCCTGCTGCAGAACAAGCTTATGCCTTTAATCGTGCCAAGTTATGGAAAAAACTCAGCATTGTTTTGGCAGGTCCCCTTGCCAATTTTTTATTTTCTATTATCGCTTATACCGCTATCTTAATGATCGGTACGGAAGTATTGATTCCTGTCATTGGTGAAGTCACGCCACACTCTATTGCAGCGCAAGCACAAATCAAACCCAATGAAGAAATTGTGCAAATTGGCGAAATAAACATTCAATCTTGGCAAGATGTGATGTTGGCTTTGATCAGTCATTCAGGTGGCGAAACAACGATCGTTGTGAAAGATCATGTTGGGCAAGTCGCACAGCGTGAATTGGATTTACGTCAGTGGCAGCCACCCGATGAAGAAACCGATCCTTTTGCCCAATTGGGTATCGAACCAAAATATACGCATATTCCCGCTGTGGTGGGCGTCGTCAGTGCAGGGGAACCTGCAGAAAAAGCAGGCTTGAAAGCAGCGGATAAAATTTTGGCAGCCGACGCACATCCCATTAAAAAATGGGATGACTTTGTAAAATATACCCGCACGCATGCCAATCAGGTGATGCAGTTGACGATTCTGCGTGAGGGTAAAACACTTGTTTTGCCGGTGACACCTGTCGAGCATGCCGATTTAGATGGAAAAAAATACGGTAAAATTGGTATCGAGGTGAAAATGGTGAATGATCCTGGCTTGCACAGAATCATCAAAGCTTCTCCGATGATCGCGCTCAAAAAAGCTGTAATTAAAACCTACGAAATGTCTTATCTCACCCTCAAGTTGCTTTTTAAAATGATTACAGGCAATGTCTCGCTTTCGCATTTATCTGGCCCCATCGCGATTGCCAAAGGGGCAGGCGTTTCATTACAAAGTGGGCTCATTCATTTCTTGGATTTTCTTGCCATTATCAGCGTGAGTTTGGGTGTGTTGAATTTATTACCCATTCCAGTGTTAGATGGCGGGCATTTTGTTTTGTACACGCTAGAAAGTGTGCGCAGAAAACCTTTTTCTAATTCGCAACTGAGTTATTTTTATCAAGTCGGGTTCGGTATTCTTTTTACGTTGATGTTCATTGCTTTTTATAATGATATCTCACGTTTATAATATCGGGGGCTGTTGAGACTTTGCTGGCCCCGTTTCTCGTTGCCTCTTACATGGAAACCACTATGTTAAAACGCTGCTTAATGACGATGCTTTGGCTGCCCACTTCACTCTTTGCGTTTTCTCCATTTGTGGTGAAAGACATTAAAGTGGAAGGCTTGCATTACATTGAAGAAGGGACTTTTTACAGTTATCTCCCCGTAGAATTGGGCGATGAAATTTCAGAAAACGACAGCCAAGATATTATTAAATCCTTGTATCAAACGGGTTTTTTTGAAGAAATTGATCTCAATCGCGAAGGCGATACTTTGGTTGTGCATGTAAAAGAACGGCCTGTCATTGCCAGTATCAATTTATCGGGTAACGAAGAACTCAAAACAGAAGACTTGAAAAAAGCTTTAAAAGAGTCAGGTTTGGCTGAAGGGCGTACCTATAATCCTGCGCTTTTAGATCGTTTAAAAACTGAATTGGCGCATCAGTATTTTAATATGGGCCGCTACGGGGTGAAGATTCAAACCCATACAGAACCCGTAGAAGGCAGCAATCGACTGGCTATTAACATCGATATTCATGAAGGTGAAGTGGCCAAGATTCGCTCCATTCATATCGTGGGCAATCAGGTTTTTTCTGAAGATGAATTACGCAAACAATTCCAACTGACAACGCCTGGTATCGTGGCATGGATTAAAAACACCGATCAGTATTCCAAACAAAAATTACAAGGCGATCTGGAAACATTGCGTTCGTACTACATGGATCGTGGCTACATTGAGTTTAAAATTGATTCTACCCAAGTGACCTTAACGCCCGATAAAGAAAATGTTTATATCACCATCAATGTTGCAGAGGGCGCGCGCTATCACTTTGGTGAGTTTAAATTGATGGGGGATTATGGCGTCCCCGAAGCGACGTTATTTAAGCATCTCACCGCAAAATCAGGCGATATCTTTTCACGTAAACAGGTGACCGATTTTGCCAACGCCATTGGCGACGAGCTGGGATCGGTGGGGTTTGCTTTTGCGCACACCAATCCTGTGCCGCAAGTGAATCCAGAAACAAAACAGGTCGATATGGTGTTTTATATCGATCCGGGTAAGCGTGTTTCTGTGCGTCGCGTTCTTTTTCATGGCAATCAAAAAACACATGATGAAGTGCTACGTCGCGAAATGACCCAAATGGAAGAAGCCACGGTTTCTACCAAAAAAATTCAAGAATCGCGTACTGAATTAAACCGTGCTGGTTTTTTTAAAGATGTGAAAGTCGAAACACGTCCTGTTCCTGGCGAGCCTGATAAAGTAGATGTGGTGTATTCGGTAGAAGAAGCCCCATTGGGTAAATTAGAAGGGGGCGTGGGGTATTCCAATACAGAAGGCGTGTTGTTTAACGCCAGCGTGAGCAATAAAAACTTTTTGGGAACAGGCAACAGCTTAGATTTTAGCTTTAATAACAGTAAGGCTTATACCACATACACGGTAGGGTATCTGAATCCGTATTACACGATTGATGGTGTTTCTCGTGGCTTTAATTTGTTTTATACCAAAACCGATCCGGGTAGAATTTCTGACGTGACCAATTATTCTACGAATACATTGGGCGGCAGTGTCAATTTTGGTGTGCCTTTGTCTCCGGTTGATACGTTTAGTTTTGTAACCGGTGTGCAGCGTACGGATTTATCCAGTACCGCTTATGCCCCACAAGAAATTTTTGATTTCATCCATCGCTATGGTTCTCAATATGACGAATTGGATTTTACCTTAGGGCTTTCGCATAACACGTTAGATCGCTATATTTTCCCAGAAAATGGCTTCAGTGAGTCACTTGCCGTGACTTTTTCTACGCCCGGTAGCGATCTTGAATATTATCGGATGCGATCGCATTCACGTTGGTACAAACCATTGGGCGCTGGGTTTATTGGTAACATTCGCACCACATTGGGTTACGGTGATGGGTATGGCAAAACGGATGCTTTGCCATTTTATCAGCATTTTTATATGGGTGGCTCTAAAACCTTACGCGGCTTTGAAGAAAATACGTTGGGGCCACGTGATACCAATGGCAAACCATTCGGGGGCAATGCCTCTGTTTCGGCCACTGCTGCGATCATTTTGCCCAATTTTGTGGGTGACGATAAAACCATGCGTACCAGTGTGTTCCTTGATATGGGGCAGGTTTATGATCTGGCTCGGACAAAGCGTTTAGAAGACGATCACTATGTCTCACGCAATCCAGCCGGTTTGCGTTATGCTGTAGGGGTTTCACTGACCTGGATATCGCCTTTTGCCCCATTGGAATTTAGCTTGGCCACCCCATTGAATGCGGCAAACGGTGAATCAGAACAAGCTTTTGCCTTTAATTTTGGCACCACTTTTTAGGAGATCCTCATGAAAACAACCATGAAAGCAGTGTTGATTGCTGGCTTATTGATGGCGAACGCTGTGATGGCCGACACCACCATGAAAATTGGCGTGGTGAACGTGCGTGAATTAATGACCGAATCCCCACAAGCGATAGCCATGGACAAAATTCTAGAAAAAGAATTTTCTCCTCGTAAAAACGCCATTATTACAGCGCAAAAAGCGTTGCAAGAACGCATGCAAAAATACCAAAAAGATGGGCAGACCATGAGTGAGTCTGAACGTAAAAAAACCGAAAAAGACCTGACTGAAAAGCAACGTGATGTTCAACGTATGGAACAAGAATTTCGCGAAGATGGCCAAACACGTCAACGTGAAGAAACCGAAAAAGTACTCAAAAAAATGAGCGAAGTGATCAATGCCATTGCTGCACGAGATGGTTATGACTTGATCTTGAATCACGAAGCGGCCCCCTTTGCTTCACCCAAAGTAGAGATCACGCAACGGGTATTAGATGACTTGAAGAAATCAAAATAATCATGAAGCATGCTTTTACCCTAGGTGAAATAGCCGAAAAAATTGGGGCCACCTTGCAGGGCGATGCCAACTGTGTCATTGCCCGCCTGGCCACTTTGGCAAATGCCAAAGCAGGTGACTTAAGCTTTTGCGTGGCAAACCGTCATGATGAATTGCAGCATACTCTGGCCACCGCTGTGATCGTGCCTGATGGTGTGGCAGCAAGCCATGTCCCCAATCTGTTAAAAGTGAAGGATCCCTATTTGGCTTACGCACAGGTGTCGCAATGGTTTGCGACGTGCCCAAAGCAAACCGGGGTTCACCCCACAGCTGTGATCGATGCCACGGCGCAAATTCACGCCACTGCCAGTGTGGGTGCCAACGCGGTTATTGAAGCTGGGGTAAAGCTGCATGCGAATGTGGTGATTGGCCCCCTCTGCTATGTGGGCGAAAATACCGAAATAGGCGAAGGCAGTCGGCTTTATGCGCGTGTTTCGGTTTACCATGGGGTACACATTGGCAAGCGGGCTGTGATTCACAGTGGCGCGGTCATTGGCTCAGATGGCTTTGGTTTTGCCGAAGAACGCGGGCAGTTCGTCAAGATTGCGCAATTGGGATCGGTTCAGATTGCAGATGATGTTGAAATCGGTGCCAATACCACCATTGATCGCGGTGCATTGGATAATACGGTGATTTGCAATGGTGTTAAGCTTGACAACCAAATCCAGATCGCCCATAACGTCGTCCTCGGCGAGCACACTGCCATGGCAGGGATGTCCGGTGTGGCGGGGAGCACCCATATTGGCAAATATTGCCGTATCGGGGGCGCTGCCATGATTGGCGGACATTTAACGATTACAGATAAGGTTTTTTTATCAGGTTCATCAATGGTGACACGATCCATTCATCAATCTGGTATCTATTCGTCTGGTATTCCAGCACGACCCAATGCCATCTGGAAGCGAAATGTTGCACGATTCCAACGTTTAGACGCCGTGTTTAGTCAATTAAAGAAAATGGGGCTTTCAACCCAAGTTGATTCAGATAAGGAATAGTCTTCATAGAGCGGAGAATGACATCAATGTCAGTTTTAGAAAATCATCAGCCACAAGAAAATGGCACGCGTATGGATATTCAAGAGGTCATGGCACATCTTCCACACCGTCATCCATTTTTATTAATTGATCGCGTGTTAAGCTACGAGGTTGGCAAAAGCTTACGTGCGGTAAAGAACGTCACGTATACAGAGCCTTGGTTTACGGGGCATTTCCCCGAACAAGCGGTGATGCCAGGTGTGTTGATGTTAGAAGCCATTGCGCAGGCAGCAGGCATATTGGCGTATAAAAGTTTAGGGACACGTCCGGACGGGAAGTCATTGTTCTACTTAGCAGGGATAGACAATGCCAGGTTCAAACAGATGGTTCAGCCCGGCGATCAATTGATTATCGATGTGAGCTTTTTAAAACATAAGGCAAGCATTTGGAAAATCAGTGGTGTAATAACAGTTGATGGCGCCGAAGTCTGTAGTGCAGATGTGCTGAGTGCCCATAAGGAAATTGAAGCGTGACACGAAATCAAGCAATCCTTGAAAAAGCTGCCCCAAAAGGTACAGGCATTCATCCTACAGCGGTGGTACATCCTACTGCGCGCTTGGCTGAAGGCGTAGAAGTGGGGCCTTATGCCGTGATTGGCGCAGAAGTTGAAATAGGTGAGGGCACCATTGTTGGGCCACACGTGGTGATCCAGGGGCCCAGTAAAATTGGTGCCATGAATCACTTTTTCCAGTTTTCATCTATCGGTGAAGCCCCTCAAGATAAAAAATACCAAGGCGAAAGAACTTGGTTAGAGATAGGCGATCGCAACGTGATACGCGAAAATGTCACAATCAACCGCGGCACCCAAACGGGTGGCGGGGTGACAAGTATCGGTAACGATAACCTCTTGATGGCCTACGTGCACATTGCGCACGATTGTCATGTTGGTAACAACACCGTGTTTTCGAACAACGCGTCGTTGGCTGGGCATGTGATTGTGGATGATTATGCGAATTTGGGTGGCTTTGTTGGGGTACACCAGTTTTGCATGATTGGTCAGCGTGCCTTTTTGGCCGGTGGCAGCATGGTGGTGAAGGATGTGCCTCCGTTTGTGACGGTATCGGGCTATCCCGCCAAAGTGTATGGCTTAAACACAGTGGGTTTACGTCGCGCCTTGGTGTCTGCGTACTCCATTACTTTGTTACGCCGGGCTTACAAAATTGTGTATCGCCAAGGTTTAACCTTACAAAATGCGGTCAGCGAAATTGAGCCTTTGGCAGCAGAGAGTCCTGAATTAAAACTCTTTTTAGATTTTATTAAGCAGGAACGCAGCCGCGGGATCACGCGTTAAGAAGGCAATAAAAATCCCCAAATGCTCTTTCTTCGCAGGATGGGGCGAGACGGGAAGAGAAAAAGCGTCAGCTTTTTCCCGTCGAGCGCCCTGAGTGTGCGAAGGGCTGGGTTCCTTTCGTTAACCCATCCTACAAAAGAGAGGGCTCACGCTAGAGGGACTAAGGACTACCATGCGCATTGGGATTATTGCAGGTGAAGTATCTGGCGATATTTTAGGGGCAGGCTTGATACAAGCCATTCGTGCCCAATACCCGCATGCTGTATTTGAAGGGGTGGCCGGACCGCGCATGATTGCCGCTGGCTGTCACGCCATTGCCTCTATCGATCGTCTGGCTGTCATGGGCTTTATTGAGCCGCTTCGGACTTTACCCAGCATTCTTCGTTTACGTCGCCAATTAATCCGCTATTTTACGGCAACCAAACCGGATGTCGTGATTGGCATCGATGCTGCTGAATTCAATTTATCCATTGAATCCAAGTTAAAACGTCAGGGCATTAAAGTGGTGCATTATGTTTCGCCGCAAGTGTGGGCCTGGCGAGAAAACCGTGTGGGCAAGTTACGTGTGTCCACTGATCGCATTTTGGTTTTATTCCCATTCGAGCAAACATTTTATCAACGTCATGCTTTGCCCGTTACGTTTGTGGGGCATCCGATGGCGGATGAGATCCCATTTGAAGTGGATACCATTGCGGCCAAACGCAGTTTGAATCTTGATGAGCAGGCCCCCGTTGTGGCGGTATTACCAGGTAGTCGCCGCGCGGTGATGCATTATTTAGCGCCTATTTTTTTACAAGCCATGCAATGGTGTGCTGAACGTCATCCTGATATTCAGTGGGTGGTGCCTTTGGCCAATGAAAAACGCAAAGTACAATTTGAAAAACAGCTTCAGGCTTTTCCAGTGAAAAACATTCATTTGGTTTTGCAGAATGCCCGCACCGTTTTATCATCTGCAGATGTGGTGTTAACCGCATCGGGCACCGCCACACTCGAGGCGATGTTATTAAAAAAACCCATGGTGGTGGCCTATGCGATGTCAGCTTTAACCCATGCGATTGCGAAACGATTGGTGAAAACGCCGTTTATCAGTTTACCGAATATTTTAGCGAATGAAGCGCTCGTGCCTGAATTGATACAATCTCAAGCCACCCCGATGCAATGCGGGATGGAAGTATTGCGTTGGCTAAACGATGTCGATCGTACACATGCGCTTAAATTAAAATTTGATGCCTTGCATCGCACATTAAAAGCAGATGCGAATGAACGTGCTGCAGAAGCGGTGTTGTCAGTCATTGAAAAATAGCTTTGCCTGCGGCGCGCCCGGCTTCGCCCCGGCCCTTCGCAAAGCCTTATGGGAGAGGAATTCGGATCGAAGATTGGGTCTTTGTATTTTTGTAGGATGGGTTAAGCGTCTTCGCGCAACCCATGCTGTCATGATGATGGGTTACGCACGAGTACGTGCTAACCCATCCTACGCAGAGACGAGGCTGTGTGAAGCTACGGATCTTTTTTGTGGGTTAAGCGTCTTCACGTAACCCATCACCACGGCAAGGAGGCAACATGCATATTGCAGGCGTAGACGAAGCAGGGCGTGGCCCATTGGCGGGTCCCGTGGTGGCGGCCGCTGTTATTTTACCGGCGACGTATCAGTTACTGCATCTGAATGATTCAAAAAAATTAACCGAAAAAAAACGTGAAATTTTATTTGAAGAAATAAAATCTGTGGCCATTGCGTATGCCATTGCCGAAGCCTCGGTAGAAGAAATCGATCGCTTGAATATTTTGCAAGCGTCTTTGCTGGCCATGCACCGTGCGGTCACCGCACTTTCTATTCAACCCGATAAGGTACTGGTAGATGGCAATCAACTGCCCAAATGGACGTATCAGAGCGAAGCCATTATTCAAGGGGACAGTTTGGTGCCTGCGATTAGCGCGGCTTCTATTTTAGCCAAGGTGACGCGTGACAGAATGATGGTTCATTTGCATGAAAGCCATCCAGAGTACGATTTTTTGCGGCACAAAGGGTATCCTACCAAAACGCATATGATGGCGTTAAAAGAACATGGGGCCTCGCCGCACCATCGCCGTTCGTTTGCGCCAGTGCGGGATGTTTTGGTTTCGATATAGTGAATTGTCAAAAGCCCCTAGTGATATTTGGAATAAATTAAATAATGTCATCACCCGATTTTATCCATCTTGTTGTCCATAGCGAATACTCATTGATAGATGGCATGGTTCGTTTGGATGATTTAATGACCACACTGCAAGCGCATCAGATGCCTGCTGTGGCCCTCACGGATGTGATGAATCTATTCGCCTTGGTGAAGTTTTATAAAACCTGTATTGCATCCGGCATCAAACCCATTATTGGCGCAGATTGCTGGGTTGAAAATGAAAAAAAGAATCAAGCGCCGCATCGTCTTTTGTTCTTATGCCAAAACGAAATGGGTTATCGCACTTTGTGCGAATTGATTTCGCATGCGTATCGAGAAAATCAACACCATGACAAAGCGATTCTCAAAAAAGAATGGCTGACGCCTGATACGTTAAAAAACCTCATTGCTTTGTCGCCAGAAAAAGGCGAAGTGGGCGATGCCATTACCCGTAACGATTTACCCTTGGCAAAACAGCTGGCCGCTGAGTGGCAAGCCCGTATGCCCCATCGCTTTTATTTGGCCTTGTCGCGGATTGGATCAGAAAATGAAAACTTGATTCACTCTGGGGTCATTGGTATCGCGCAGGATTTATGTTTACCCATCGTGGCACACAATGATGTGCGCTTTTTAGAAGCAGAAGATTTTGATGCGCATGAAGCGCGGGTGGGTATCACATCAGGGTACCAATTGGATGATGAAAAACGGCCAAAGCATTACTTCAAAGCACAATACTTTAAAAGCCAAGAAAGCATGCAAGCTTTGTTTGCCGATTATCCTGTGTTTTTAAAAAATTCGGTTGAAATTGCCAAGCGATGTACGGTGACTTTGGAATTGGGTAAAAGCTTCTTGCCAAAATTCCCCGTACCTGAAGGGTTTTCGATCGAAAACTATTTGGTGCATCAGTCACGCGATGGCTTGCTCAAACGCATTGCGTTTTCTCAAAAGAAAGGGTATCCCCTGAACGAAGCAGACTATCATGCACGTTTAGAAACAGAATTATCCGTGATCAATGCAATGGGTTTCCCTGGTTATTTCTTGATTGTGGCTGATTTTATTGGCTGGGCAAAAAAGAATGATGTGCCCGTGGGACCGGGGCGTGGATCGGGTGCGGGATCTTTGGTGGCGTATGCACTGGGTATTACCGATTTGGATCCATTGCAATACGACTTGCTCTTTGAACGTTTTTTAAATCCAGAACGTGTTTCCATGCCCGACTTCGACGTTGATTTTTGCATGGAAGGACGTGATCGCGTGATTGAGTATGTGATGCAAAAATATGGATTTGAAGCGGTATCCCAAATTATTACCTATGGCACCATGGCGGCCAAAGCGGTGATTCGCGATGTGGGGCGTGTGTTGGGCTTCCCCTATGGGTTTGTGGATAAATTGGCCAAACTGATTCCATTTGAAATTGGCATCACTTTAGAAAAAGCCTTAAACGACGAGCCCGTTTTAAAATCCCGTTACGAAGAAGAAGAAGACGTTCAAAGCATTATTAATCTGGCAAAAAAATTAGAAGGCATCACCCGTAATGTGGGTAAGCACGCAGGGGGCGTGGTGATTGCACCTTCTAAACTAACCGACTTTACGCCGATCTATTGTGAACCCGGCAGCCTACATTTAATGAGCCAATTTGATAAAGATGATGTGGAAGCGGTGGGCTTGGTAAAGTTCGATTTTTTAGGCTTAAAAACACTTACTTTAATTGATTGGGCCATCAAAGCCATCAATGCCTCATCAGAAACCAAACTCGATATTACTGAAATTTCATTAACAGACGAAAAAACATTTTCCCTATTAAAATCACACGAAACCACCGCCATATTCCAGTTGGAATCGCGTGGTATGAAAGATTTGATTCGCCGCCTACAGCCCGATCAATTTGAAGATATTATTGCCTTGGTCGCATTGTTCCGCCCCGGCCCTTTGCAGTCAGGCATGGTGGATGATTTTATCAATCGTAAACATGGTCGCGCCAATGTGGCGTATCCCCATCCGGATTTAGAGCCCATCTTAAGCCCCACGTATGGGGTGATTTTGTATCAAGAACAAGTGATGCAAATTGCACAAGTACTGGCGGGTTACACTTTGGGCGGCGCTGATTTATTACGCCGGGCCATGGGTAAGAAAAAACCAGAAGAAATGGCACAACAGCGTGAGATCTTTTTATCGGGCAGTGTGGCGCGCGGTGTGAATGCAGACAATGCCAATCATATTTTTGATTTGATGGAAAAGTTTGCAGGCTATGGTTTTAATAAATCACACTCTGCTGCCTATGCTTTGGTTTCGTATCAAACCGCATGGTTAAAAGCGCATTATCCAGCGGCTTTTATGGCCGCTGTGTTGTCTGCCGATATGCATCAAACTGATAAAGTCATGATCATGGCAGAAGAAGTCAAACGCTTAAAAATCAAATTGATTCCGCCAGACATTAACCGAAGTGAATGGCGGTTTAAATATGTCGACCCCAATACCATGTTATATGGCTTAGGGGCATTAAAAGGCGTGGGCGAAGCCGCGGTATTAAATTATATTAAAGCCCGTGAATCGGGTCCCTTCAAAGGCTTAGAAGATTTTTGTTGCCGTATTGATATTAAAAGTACCAATCGTCGTATGCTCGAAGCATTGATTAAAGCAGGGGCTTTTGATTCGTTCTGCGAAAGCAGAAGCCATTTATTAAGTGAATTAGATGGGGCCTTAAAATCTGCGGAGCAACAACATAAAGCCAAACATACCGGCCAATTTGATTTGTTTTCGATGTTTGACGTACCCAAGCACAATGCACCACCCATTCAAAAAGAAAGTTTTACAGCACGACTGCAATTTGAAAAAGAATCATTGGGCTTTTATTTAAGTGGCCACCCCTTAGACGTGTGGCGACTTGAGTTAAAACAAGCTGGCATTAAACGGTTATCAGATATTCAGCCAAAAAAGGGTGTGACAGTATTTTGTGCTGGGCAAATCATTGCCATGAAACTGCTGACCACAAAGCGTGATGAACGCATGGCCTCGTTTACTTTAAGTGATGGGGGCAGCACGGTAGACGGTTTGGCCTTCCCCGATATTTTTACGCAATATCGTGATGAATTGGTGAAAGACAATGTGGTGCTGATAGAAGGGGAGGCCAGCCATGATGATTTTTCAGGTGGCGTTCGTGTGGCCGCCAAACGTATTTTACCGATTGCCATGTTGCGACATGAGCGCGCCAAATTTTTACAATTGGTGTTGAATCAAGATTTTTTACGTGATCAGGCGAACATTCAAAAATTAAAATCCACGTTGGTGGAATATAAAGACGGCAAAGTGGCAGTGAAACTCTCCGTTTTAAAAGAAGGGGTCATCACAGATTTGGCCTTGCCCCAAACATGGCATATTCAACCCGATGCCAATTTGATTGATACGTTAAAGGCTTGGTTGGGGCAGGAGCAGGTGAGCTTGATATTTTAACCTAACCCTGTACGATCTACGGTTTATCCCAATACGTGTAAGCCCATGATCTATCTTGATTTTGAACAACCCATCGCCGAACTTGAGGCCAAAATTGCTGAGCTTAGGAATTTAACACACGATTCCATGATCAATGTCTCAGAAGAAGTCACCCGTTTAGAAGCCAAGAGCCGTGAGCTCACGCAGTCTGTTTTTAAAAATCTGACGGCCTGGCAAGTGGCACAATTGGCAAGACATCCCCGTCGTCCTTATACCCTCGACTATATTTCACGCGTTTTTAAGGATTTCGATGAACTGCACGGGGACAGATTGTATGCGGACGATCAAGCCATGGTGGGCGGCTTAGCGCGCATTAATGGCGAAGTGGTGATGATTATTGGGGAGCAAAAAGGCCGGGATACAGCTGAAAAGGTGAAGCGCAATTTTGGTATGCCGCACCCAGAAGGGTATCGCAAAGCCCTCCGTCTCATGAAGCTGGCCGAGCGTTTCCAAATCCCTGTCATCACGTTAATTGATACGCCTGGCGCCTATCCAGGTGTGGGGGCCGAAGCGCGCGGACAAAGCGAAGCCATTGCCACCAATCTGTTAGAAATGTCCCAGTTAAGAACCCCCATTATCTGTGTGGTGATTGGAGAAGGAGCCTCTGGCGGGGCCTTGGGGATTGGGGTAGGCGACCATGTGATGATGTTGCAATATGCGTATTACGCCACGATTTCCCCCGAAGGGTGCGCCAGTATTTTATGGAAGAGCGCCAGCAAGGCGGCAGAAGCAGCCGAAATCATGGGAATCACGGCGCCCCGATTAAAAGAATTGGGTTTAATTGACGAGATTGTGCCAGAACCCTTAGGGGGCGCACACCGTCATGTGGATGAAATGGCGGCGCATCTTTATGATCGTTTGGTTCCAGCTTTAAAGCGTGTGAAAGAAAAAAATATCGATACGTTATTAGAAGAACGTTACCAGCGTTTGCTGGCCGTGGGCAGTTACGTGAATAAGGATGCGTAGCAACTGTTTACCCTGTAGCCAGTTTTGGTCAACATTGCGTCTAAAATCGTAATCGTTTAGACCCTCTATTTTTAATAAAAAATGGGATCGCTTCATGCTTCTCCTTGTTAGGGAGAAGATGCCGGGGCTTGGTCGGCTTTGCGGCGTAGTCCTGGCTGATGAGGGGGAATTCAACTTAAAAGGTGCGCAAGCTCTTGGTGTGCGCTTATTTTTCGTCCTCGCGCTAAACTCGCGCAAGACCAAGGTTGCACCCACCTTATTTGCTTTACGCGCCTTGATTTATTCGTGCCACAGGACTGCACGCTTTACTTGATGTTTTATCAACAGAGCGACTTCTTTCAGTGGGGCTCGCACAACGCGCTTGGCTCTAAATAAGAGCACACCAACAGCTTGAGCGTGTTTAAGTTGTAAGGTGCGCAATCTTGTCTCAAAAATGAACGTTCTTGAAAATTTTGGCATAAGGTTGAACGTTTACGATGCGCAAACTTAAACTCGACTCCCTCCAACATTATCCCGCCTTGTATATTGCCCTCAGTGCCGGGGTTGATTCTGTGGTGTTATTGCATCTGATTCATGAGTGGGCCGCTCAAAGAAAAGCCCCCCCTGTCTATGCCATTCACGTTCACCATGGTTTACAAAAAGCAGCGGATGATTTTGCGTGCCATTGTGAAAACTATTGCGCCACTTTAAACATCCCGCTCCATGTATTAAAAATTCAAGTAACCCCCCAAAAAGGCGAAAGCCTTGAAGCGCTTGCCCGTGCTGCACGTTATGAAGCCCTGCTGAGTGTGGTGCCCAAAGGCGCGGCGATTGTGCTAGGGCACCACGCGAATGATCAAGCTGAAAACTTTTTATTGCGCGCTTTACGGGGTTCCGGTCTACGTGGCTTGGCGGGGATGCAAACCCATTCCAGTTTATCAGAGCGTCATTTGGTGCGGCCCTTATTGCGTTACGCACGTCAAGAAATTGAAAGTTATGCGGCAGAACATGATTTGAAATGGTGTGACGATCCCAGCAACCAATCCAATGTGTTTGCGCGTAATTTTTTACGAAATACGATTTTTCCGCAGCTAACGGCGTATTTTCCTAAAGCCAATATGACGTTGGCGCGTACGGCCATGCATTTGCAAGAAGTGCATGTTTTTGTCGATGAACAAGTGCAAGAAAAATTTAAATTACTAGAAGAAGCGGGTGCGTTTGACATTCAGCTTTGGAAAACGTGGCACCCTTTGTTGCAAAAATTGGTATTACAAAAATGGATTGAAGGGCAGACCGGTTTGTTGCCCAGCAGCTTATGTTTAAAGACTGTGATGCAGGAAGTGATGTTAGCGGGCCTGGATCGTCATCCTGAATACCATTGGCAGGGATGGTGGTTTAGCAGAGGGAAAGGGTGTTTGATTTTGTTGAGACGTGGTCTTCATGTCATGCCGTCAACGTAAGAAAAATTGTTTACAAGCTCTTGAGCGCCGCGAAACCCAACATGCATGACTTCGATGCATGCTTTACTCGTTGTGCTTCACTTCGTTCAACCCAAACCATATTTTTTAAATTGTGGCGGTTTGCCATCATAGACGTCTGCACGATAGTCATTAGTGAAGCCCTCTGGATCTACCACAAATGGATTGGCCCTTGAGGCAATTTGAGGACGGTGAAAAGCAGGGCTGAGCGAGTTAAAATCCTGCCGCAATGTACCAATCGTATTACCGTAAGCGCGCTTTGTTTGGTGTTGAATGAAAGAGGGTGCGTTTTCCTGTGTTATGTTTTCATAGGCTGTTAACTTTGCCATTTCTTTACGATTGTACAATCCTTCCCAGATCGTGCCGCTGACCACCGCCAATCCAGCGACCACGCCTGCTGCAGCGCCCACTCCAGCGACAGCACTGAGTGTGCCCAAGCTTAAACCCACAGTCGGCAAGGCGCTGATACCAAAGAATCCCAGCACTGGCGTCAAAGCACTGGCAGCAGCAGGCACAAACGTACCGGCTGTGAAAAGCGTGGCGGCAACCAAGCCCGCTAAAGTGACAGTTAGGGCCAATTCAGTGGCGTGTTTTTTGAGCATGGATAAAAGGATCGCTTGGGTGCCACCAGGGGGATCATTTAAACCTAAAATGCGGTTCATGAGAAATTGCACCATGGCGTTGACGTAGTCTGGGCGAAGGAATCTGCTGTATGGGAGGCGGGAAATGCCCACATTAAGCAGGATCGCAAAGGGAAGGACGAGGAGGGCAGCAAGCGAAAAGCCCAATGCAAAAGGCGCACGGATTAAACGTATCGTCATTTTGAAGGTCGTGGCTAAGATTAAAGCAAGGAGCCACTTTAGCTCTCTACCCAAGTTGAGAGAGGCTTTGAGTTTATCTGTTTTGATATCGTGTTCTGAAACACCAAGCTGGCCCTCGACGAAAACGGTGTCATCTTCGGAGGCTCGATCACCATAGCCGGCATGATTACCGGTGCCGCACTCACTCATAATATAAACTCCTCAACGACCGAAGATAGACCTACAATAAACAACTCACCTTGCTTTGGCAAGTTGTTTTTCTGGATTCGCTTTGTGTGTAATGCATCGTAGGCTGGATGCATTAAGAAGGCCTGCGGCGCGCCCGGCTTCGCCCCCACATGAATAAAAAACGCGGAAAAAAAAGGCAAACCCGAAGGTTTGCCTTAGTTTTTGAATCAGAAGATTCAGCGTTTTTGCTTATTACGGCATATTGCTGATGGAGTAACGCAGGGCCTGCTCATTTTGCACATAGTTAGGATCCAGAGCTTCGAAGTCTTCTTTTACTTTATTAAAGGTATCAGAAAACATCTTTCTGGTTTTGGCTTGAAGCACGTCTGAGGTATGGTACTCACTAGACTTATTCGCCTTTACCACCTCAGTTGCAATCTGATCGTGATCTTTGTTTGATTCCACCACCAAATCAGCGATTACAGCGGTACCGATTACGGTACCAGCGGCGGCAGCAATGCCAGCGGCTGCGCCCAATGTAGCGGCGCCCAAGCCTAGACCAACGGTGGTAGGCAAGGCGACAGCACCGATCCCAAAGGATGCCAAAGCTGTGTTAAAAGCAGCCACAACAGGCGCCAAGGCTGCGGCGGCAGCAGGCACAAAGGCACCGGCTGTGACAATGGTAGTGGCGGCCATGGCGGCTAAAGTCAAGGTTAAGCCCAATTCGATTGCATGTTTCTTCACCACTCTTAAGGCAATTTGGCGGCCACTCGGTTCGTTGTCCGCATCTTGAATATCAGTGAAGCCAAGAATATGGTTGGTGAAAAAACGCACCATTGTGTCGCCACGTTTTCTATGAACAGAGCGCTCTTCGCTAACGAGGTGAACGAACCCATTGATGAAAGCAAAAGGCACAGCCAATGCGAAAGCTGTGAGTGAAACACCCAATGCAATGGGGGCACGCACCAAACGCACCGTCATTTTGGTAATGGCGGCGGCAGCAAAAGCAACAGACCAGAAAGCACGTTTGAGCCATTCAGCTGCTAATAAAGAAGAGGGAGACTTTTTGGGTTGATTAGTACGAGATTGGTACCAATTTATCCCCTTTTGGGAAACGGTACTATCGCTATCTTGGGGGTCAAGATTCCATGTATACAGGACTGGCGTACCTAGCTTGGAAGCAGCGGCAGCACCGGAGTCTGCTAAGGGCGTCTCATCATTAGTGCTAATACCAGAATAAGAAGAACCAGCCATAATAAAACCTCATTCTTAGGTAAAATAAAACCGGCCTATCATAAATAACCAGGATGGTTTTTGGCAAGCGTTTTTACCCGTTTTATCTAAAAAATACTGAAAATTTACGAGGAATTACAGGTAATTGACAAACGCATTTTGCGCATCGACCAATATACATTTAGGCGTGACAGGGGCGTCTGAAAATTCAAACCCGATGATGATGACTTCTTCCCCCGCTTTGATTAAATGCGCGGCGGCGCCATTGATGCAGATCACGCCTGAGTTGGGTTTGCCTGGAATGGTATAGGTTTCGAGCCGTGCGCCGCTGGTATTGCTGACCACCAACACTTTTTGTCCTGGCCACATATTGATGCGTTCCATCAACGCGCTGTCGATGGTAATCGATCCGACATAGCTGACATCTGCTTCGGTGACCGTGGCTTTATGAATTTTACAGGAAAGGACTTCACGTAAGTTTGCTTTTGTCATGGCATAAAACTCTTTAACAAGGTAAGGCATGAAAGCTTCGGCCGGGTGTTGGGTTGCTTTCTTGCTTTTAGGGCGCGCATTATGCCATGTGCGCCTAAAATGACCAAAAAAATATGGATGCGATAACGTAGGGGTAAATGGTTTAAAAGGGCTTTGCTGTTTTTCAGCAAGGTTTCAGGTCGGTGTAAGTTTTGATTTAAAAAGATTCGGATTTTTTCGGGATGTTGAAGGGATTGTAAATCCGAAAGCGAAAGCCCTGCCGCATTTAATTCCGTCATCGGAAAATAACAGCGATTTCGCTGTATTAAATCTTCATGCCAATCTTGCAAAAAATTCAATAACTGTAGCGCGGTACAAAGCGCATCGCTGGCCTGCAAGGCCGCCTCATTTTCCACTTTAAATAACTGTAATAACAAGCGCCCGACAGGGTTGGCTGAGTGGCGGCAGTACCACAGTAATTGTGCTTCATCTTGAAGGGTCGTCAATGTGGTATCAAATGAAAAAGCCGTGAGTAAATCCAAAAAATACTGAGGATTTAATTGATGCCGCACGATGGTATCAAATAGCGCCAGAAAATACGGATCATTCCCCAAACGTGACATCGCCCAGTCACGCGCTTCAGCTGAATCTGGATTTAAATCTTGCGAATGTTCTGCGATTAAATGGATTTTATCGGCATAAGTGTTGAGTTTTGCTTGTCGTGCTTGCGGTGTATCTAGGGGCTGTTGACAATCATCGGCAATATCATCGGCCATCCTCGCAAAAGCGTAGATGGCCACGACGGCATCACGTAGAGATTTTGGCAAAATAAAAGACGCCACAGGAAAATTTTCGTAATGGCTTTTGGCCAATTGGTAGCACGCTGCGTAATCATTCTTTATGGCCAAGATATACCTCTCTTGCTTGCAATCGGCGTGCAGATATTTTCCGGGGCGACGCCCACCTGATCTTTGCAAGGATGGTGGGCGATTTACCCAACAACACCTTTGCAATCTGGGTGTTATCCCTTCGTATCTTGAAGCATGAAAGGGATAATTTCGCTGGCCGTGTGTATCACGGCTTCGGCGCCCCATTCATGTGGATTATCCTCTGGCGTCAGGTAACCATATGCGGCAGCCAGAGCCGGCATGCCACAGGCTTGAGCAGCCTCGATATCGCGTTTGGAATCCCCAACATAGATCGCTTCACTCGCCTGAATATTCAGCTGTGCTAAGGCCAATAACAGCGGATCGGGGAAAGGTTTGGCGCGTGCAGCGGTATCGCCCCCCACCAAACACGCAAGCTCATTTCGTAAATTTAAAGATTTCAGTAATTGGTCGGCCAGATATTCAAATTTGTTGGTGACAACGCCAAAGGGGATATTATTTTTTTTAACAAAATCGAGTACCTGTTCAAACCCAGGATACAGTTGGGTCGCTTGACCTTGCGTCTTTTCGTACGCCGATAAAAAGAGTTTAGAAAACTCTGGCATTCGGGGATCGTTTTTGTCTTTTAAGCTTGCTTGCAGCATGCCTTTGATGCCACCGGAGATCCCGCATTTTAATGCATCAAGCGTGGGCATCGGTAAACTGTATTGTTCGGCGATCACGCCAAATGCATTTAAAAAATCTTGTGAGGTATCGAGCATCGTGCCATCAAGATCAACGAGTAAGGCTTTTTTTTGCATTATTATGCCTTCCTTGCCAGCATAAAATAGTTGATTGAAATATCGTTGCTAATGCGGGCCTTTTTAGTAAAAGGGTGATAAGACAATCCTTTGATTTCAAGAATTTCAAAATCTTGTGCGCTGACCACGGCTGCCAATTCAGCAGGTTTAATAAAACTTTCGTAATGATGTGTGCCGCGCGGAATCATTTTAAAGAGGTATTCAGCGGCCACAATGGCGCCCAAAAAAGCTTTGGGTGTGCGATTTAAGGTAGAAAGAAACAGTAAGCCATTGGGTTTGAGTAATGCATGGCAGGCTGCAATCACAGAATGCGGCTCGGGGACATGTTCTAACATTTCTAAACAGGTGATCACATCAAATGTATTGGGATGGTTTTGCGCATATTCTTCTGCGGTAGAAACTTGGTAATCAATGTTGAGTTCTTCTGATAGGGCATGCAATTGCGCGACCTGAATGGCGTCTTTGGCCGCATCAATGCCGGTTGTGTGGGCGCCCAAGCGACACATCGCTTCTGTCAGGATGCCGCCACCACAGCCAATGTCTAATACTGTTTTATTTTTCAGATTTGCCTTTTCGTGAATGTAGGCCACGCGTGCTGGGTTGATGTCATGCAGGGTACTTAGCTCACCCGATTCATCCCACCAATGTGGGGCCAAGGCATCGAACTTTGCGGTTTCATTCGGGTTGATATTTTGCATGTCGGATCGTTCTACATATGATAGAATTCACCACTTTAACAAAGTGCACTTATCGGGCATAGAGGGATTTTTGCATGGCCAACGCCGCAAATGAAATTTTACCAGTCAACGTAGAAGATGAACTCAAAAGTGCTTACCTTGATTATGCGATGAGTGTGATCGTAGGCCGAGCTTTACCTGATGTGCGAGATGGCTTAAAGCCGGTTCACCGTCGTGTGGCCTATGCCATGCACGAATTGGGCAATGATTGGAATAAACCGCATAAAAAATCAGCCCGTATCGTGGGTGAAGTCATCGGTAAATATCACCCGCATGGTGATGTGGCTGTGTATGACACGATCGTTCGTATGGCACAGCCTTTTTCGATGCGTTATGTCTTGGTCGATGGGCAAGGGAACTTCGGTTCGATTGATGGCGACTCTGCAGCGGCCATGCGATATACCGAAATCCGTTTGTCGCGCTTGGCGCACAGCTTGATGGCTGATATCGATAAAGAAACGGTTGATTTTGCCCCTAACTATGACGAAACCGAATTTTCCCCTGTTGTGATGCCCACCCGCATTCCCAATCTTTTGGTGAATGGATCGTCAGGTATTGCAGTGGGGATGGCCACCAATATTCCCCCCCATAATATTGGTGAAGTGATCGATGCCTGTTTGGCCTTGATTGATGACAGCACGTTAGATGCCGATGCCTTGATGCAATATATTCCTGGGCCTGATTTTCCCACCGCGGGGATCATTCATGGCCGGCAGGGTTTGGTGAATGCGTACCGAACCGGGCGGGGGCGTGCTGTGATTCGTGCGCGCACGCATATCGAAACCAACGAAAAATCCAGCAAGCAACAAATCGTGGCCACCGAATTGCCTTATCAAGTGAACAAAGCGCGCTTGATAGAAAAAATTGCGGAGCTGGTCAAAGAAAAGAAAATTGAAGGCATTTCTGGTTTACGCGATGAATCAGATAAAGATGGCATTCGCGTGGTGATAGAAATCAAGCGCGGTGAAAATCCTGAAGTGATTTTGAACCAGTTATATTTACAAACACAATTACAGCATGTGTTTGGTATCAATATAGTGGCTTTGGTGGATGGCCAGCCCCGCACCTTGGCCTTAAAAGAAATTTTAGAATGCTTCATTCGCCATCGTAAAGAAGTGGTGACACGTCGCACCGTATTTGAATACAAAAAAGCCAAAGCACGCGCGCATATTTTAGAAGGCTTGAGCGTGGCCTTGGTGAATATCGATGACATTATCGCCACGATTAAACACGCACCGACTTCTGCTGAAGCAAAAGAAGCGTTGCAAGCCAAACCTTGGCAGAGCGGCAAGGTGAATGCCTTGCTTTCGCGTGCCGATATGGCGATTCATACCCGTCCAGATGGCTTAGCTGAAGACCGTGGCTTAAAAGACAATGGTTATTATTTATCGGCTGATCAAGCGCAAGCGATTTTGGATTTGCGCTTACATCGTTTGACCGGTTTAGAACAAGATAAAATTGGCGAAGAGTATCAAGCGATTTTAGACGCGATTTCTGGATTCTTGAGGATTTTATCGGATCGTACGGTCTTGATGAATTTAATCAAAGATGAATTGCGTGAAATTAAGGCGCAATTTAATGATCCAAGACGCACCGAAATTGTCAGCAGTTCACATGAATTTGACGAAGCGGATTTAATCGCACCTGAAGATGTGGTGGTCACTTTGTCTTACGATGGCTATGTGAAATATCAGCCTGTGAGTGTGTATTCTGCACAGCGTCGTGGTGGCAAAGGCAAAGCAGCCGCTTCTGTTAAAACAGAAGATGCGATTCACAAATTAGTGGTGGCCAATACGCACGATACCTTATTGTGTTTTTCAAGCATCGGTAAGGTGTATTGGTTAAAGGTCTATCATTTACCGCAAGCCAGTCGCATTTCGCGCGGCAAACCGATTATCAATTTGCTTGCATTGACAGAAAATGAACGCATCACCACCATCTTGCCTATCACTGAATTCAGCGATACGCATTTTGTGGTGATGGCCACAGCGCAAGGTGTGGTGAAGAAAGTGACCTTGTCTGAGTTTTCACGCCCCAGAAATTCGGGGATTATTGCAGTGGACTTGGATGAAGGCGATGAATTGATTGGCGCGGATCTCACGAACGGTCAGCAAGAGATCATGTTGTTTACTGATGAAGGCAAGGTGATTCGTTTTAATGAAGAAGCCGTGCGTGCAATGGGCCGCACCGCGCGCGGTGTGCGTGGTGTGCGCTTGCAAGACAATCAATCCGTGAAAAGTTTGGTGGTGGTGCATGAAGGCGACATTTTGACGGCAACCCAACGTGGTTTTGGTAAACGCACACCAATTGATGATTACCCTGTGAAGGGGCGTGGTGGTCAGGGCGTGATCTCGATTCAAACCAGCGAACGCAATGGTAATGTGGTGGGGGCGATTCAAGTGCTCCCGCAACAAGAAGTGATGTTGATCACAGATAAAGGCACCTTGGTGCGTATTCGTGCCAGTGAGGTTTCTTGCGTGGGCCGTAACACGCAGGGTGTGAAGTTGATTAACCTATCTGATGATGAAGTGTTAGTGGGTTTAGAACGTGTGGATGAGCCAGAAGAAATCGAAGGCGATGATATTGAAGGCGATGATAATGTTGTGCCATTTCCGAATAATGAGCCAGTCGTAGAATAGGATTTGCGACGTAAATCGTTATCGGTGTGAACGCTCAATTGTGTCAACTGAAGGCGCTGTTGACAGTCGGAGAAGCGTCACCCCGGAAAATAGCTGCAATAAAATGGTGAGAGAGTCGTAATGAGGACATGCCCTAGCTAACCTTTCAACCTGGACCCCGGATAAATGTCTGCTCTCGTTCTGTTTTCTTTTTATCTATCGCTTGCAGACATTTTCCGGGGCGACAGTTCTTCGCTTGACGAGAGTAGAGAGTCTGAACGGTCAATGCTGTCAGCTTTTTTCCTTAAGTTGACGCCATTGCGTGAATGCTTGCGAATAAAGGAATATCCAAATGGAACGTGTATACAACTTTAGTCCTGGCCCTGGCACCATGCCAGAAGCGGTATTGTTAAAGGCCCAACACGAATTATTAAATTATAACGGCTTGGGCCTTTCGGTGATGGAGATGAGTCACCGTTCAAAAGAGTTCATCGCCATTGCAGAAAAAACACAAAGCGATCTGCGCGCCCTGTTAAACGTCCCCGAAAATTATCATGTGTTATTTTTAGCCGGTGGCGCACGCAGCCAATTTTCCATGGTTCCGCTCAATTTACTGAATCAAAAAACCAAAGCAGGTTATGTGCATACCGGACATTGGTCTGGTTTGGCTTGGGAAGAAGCCAAACGTTATGGTGATGCACCGCTGGTGGCCAGTGGCAGAGAGTCTGATTTTTGTGATTTCCCCGATCCGGCTACTTGGCAGTACGATTCATCGATGGCCTATGTCCATTACTGCATGAATGAAACAATAAAAGGCGTGGAATACTTTAAAGACGATATCGACTGTGGTGTGCCAATGGTCTGCGATATGTCTTCAAATATCTTGTCTCGTCCCGTTGATGTCTCGAAATACGGTTTGATTTATGCCTGTGCACAAAAAAACATGGGCACAGCCGGGATCACTTTGGTCATCGTGCGTGATGATTTGGTGGGGCATGCGCTGCCTTTTACACCGGGTATGTTCGATTATGCCAACCAGGTAAAAAATGAATCAATGTATAACACGCCGCCGACTTATCCTTGGTACTTATCAGGGCTTGTGCTCAATTGGGTACAAGAACAAGGCGGATTAGCAGAAATGGAACGTCGTGCGATTTTGCGATCCAGCCTGTTGTATGACGCCATTGATAGCAGTGATTTTTATGTGAATAAAGTGGCGAAACAGGCGCGTTCCAGAATGAATGTCAGCTTTTTTACGCCGAATGCAGATTTAGATGATCGTTTTCAAGCAGAAGCTGGCAAACTGGGTTTATGGCAATTGAAAGGCCATAAAATCAGCGGCGGCATGCGTGCGAGTTTATACAACGCCATGCCGGTTGAAGGGGTGAAGGCTTTAATTGCTTTTATGCAAGATTTTGAAAAGCGGAACGGGTAGGGGCTGTTGACAATTCTGCTGTCTCGGCGTTACAGCCAAGACGGCAGAATTGTAAGATTAAAGGCGATTTTTCACCAAAGCTCGAACCGCTTTTTGTTGATTGGTGGTTTCTGGGGCGTCGCCATATGAGAGTACAGGAAATGCAGGATCACCCGCTTGGCCCTTGAGACGCTTCAGACCACTGCCTAAATAAGTCATGTCTGCTTCTAAGGTATCCCTTAAGTTACCGAAAAGGCGTTCTGACTGACGCTCAAAAAAGTGAGACAGATCGTCTGCATGTGTGATGGTGCTATGGTAGTTCGTTTCAGCACGAATGAGTTTTGGGACGTATTTAACCTCGGTCCCACGTAACATTTGGCCAAAAAGCGCAGCAAGTTGTACAGCACAGAATGCTAATATTGCTGTTACGGTGAGACTGCCCGTCGCGCTGCCCAAACTCATCAAACCAAAGCCACCCAACGCGGCACCCAATACAGGCGCTGTAAAATAAGCGCCGGCACCGGCTGCAGCCAAAATGCCAAGCCAAACCACCTCTTTAAGGTGGGCCATCACAAAAGCCGTGGTTTCGCCATTGGCCAGCTGATCGTAGCCCAGAATACGGTTAGTCAGTAAAGGGGGAAGGAAGTTGATGGCTTCTTTTTTTACAGCGTAAGGGTTTAGGTCGCTGTAGGAACGCATTTCTTTACCAGAACGCCCATAGTTGGCTGAGAGAATGTCGTCCACGTTGCCTGTGCGAGAAAAATTGCTTTTAGATCCCTTACGAAAATAATAAATGGAACCAGCCAATGGAAGGCTGAGGAACGCTAAGCTCATGGCCACAACTGAAATGGTTAACACAACCGGTGCGCGAAGCATGCGGTAAGTGCTATAAGCGACTGAACCGGCGATAAAATGGATACCATCTTTCATAGTTCTGACCTTAATAACAGATAAACGGGTTCGCCATGCTGACACAGCTATTTCACCAAATCAAGTTAATTAGATAAGTGACACAATATGATTCCCTTTAGTGTAGCTCAACCTGTTGACTCTATTAGGGGCCAGGTCTTTTTACCAGGCGATAAATCCATTTCGCATCGGGTATTGATGTTTTCGTTTTTAGCCAAAGGCTCAAGCCAACTTGCCAATTTGAATACAGGCTTAGATGTTCAGGCCACGCAAATCGCCTTGGCGAACCACAGTCCCAACATTTCAACCCCTCAAGTGATTCAATGCGATAACAGTGGTACGACAGCACGTTTGTTCTGTGGGTTATTTGCAAAATCAGTGGGGGATATCACCTTAATAGGCGATGCCTCGCTTTCTAAACGCCCCATGCGAAGGCTGGCCGACTGCTTAAAACCCTTTGGCGTGAGAATAGAAACCAGCTCAGCAGGCACTTTTCCTGTACACATTTATAAAAACGCAGTGTTACAAGCGGCCAATGTGAGCTTGCCAGTGGCCAGTGCGCAAATGAAATCAGCCTGTATTTTGGCTGGGCTACAAGCCGAGGGGACATCTGTTATCACCGAGCCTGGGATTTCGCGGGATCATACAGAGCGCTTATTACGCTTATTTGGGGCCGATATTCATAAAAAAGACAATGTGACTTTTGTCAGAAAAAGCACGTTGCATCCTATCGCTTTCACGGTGCCTGGGGATCCGTCTTCTGCTGCTTTTTTAATTGTGGCGGCCATCATTGCAAAGCAGGCAAAGCTGCGTATTCAAAATATGAGTTTAAATCCCACACGCATTGGGTTTATTCAGGTGCTCCAAAAAATGGGGGCCAATATTACGCTTTATTGTGATGATCCTGATGCCATTGAACCGGTGGGGCGTGTGGACGTCATCTCAAGTCCGCTCACGGGTGTGGCGGTTTCTGAAGCCATGATTCCCAATATTATTGATGAAATTCCGGTATTGATGATTGCGGCCAGTTGCGCAACAGGCTGGACCACGTTTGATGGCATCGCAGAATTGCGTCTGAAAGAGAGCGATCGCATTGCCAGCATGACGCAAAATTTAAAAACGCTGGGCATCGCTTCTGAAAGCACAGAAACGCGCGTTGCCGTAAAAGGGGGCCATATTCAAGGCGGGCAGGTCGACAGTTTTGGAGATCACCGTATTGCCATGAGTTTTTTGGTGGCGTCTGCAGCCAGTAAAGAGGCGATTGAAGTCAATGATACCGATTGCATCAAGACTTCATTTCCAGAATTTTTTGAATTGGCTCATACTATTGGCCTTTCTTTAAGTTCACATTCGAGTCAATCATCATGATAAGTATCCCTGTGATAACGGTCGATGGCCCCAGCGGCACCGGAAAAGGCACGCTTTGCCATCGCTTGGCTGGGCAATTGGGTTGGCATTTTTTGGATTCTGGCGCCTTGTATCGCATCACGGCTTTGGCCGCACAAAAGCAGGGTGTGGCGGCGGACGATGAAAAGGCCCTGCAAAAAGTGGCACAAAACTTAAATGTGCAGTTTCAGATCAGTACGCCCGACCAACCCTATTATATTTTTTTAGAAAACCAAGACATTACGCATGAGATTCGGACCGAAACCATCGGCAATTTGGCTTCGCAAATTTCGGTGTTTCCTTTGGTACGATCGGCTTTATTAGACAGGCAACGGGCCTTTCGCCAAGCGCCAGGATTGGTGGCCGATGGTCGCGACATGGGCACGGTGGTCTTCCCCGAAGCGATTTTGAAGATATTTTTAGAAGCTTCGGTTGAAGAACGGGCGAAAAGGCGCTTTTTGGAGTTGAGCCAGCGCGGTTTGGATGTTACGCTTGCGCGGCTTTTGGAAGAGATCGCAGAGCGGGATCACCGTGACCGAACCCGGGCGGTGGCGCCGTTAAAACCAGCAGAAGATGCCATGATTCTTGACACCACTTCTTTAAACAAAGAAGAAGTGGCGAAAGAAGCTTGGAATCTTGTGATGGCAGCTTGTTCCAAAGCGAAAGGTCCCTGAGCATTAGGAACAAAACCTAACTCAGTTCAGGGGGTTGTTCAACAGAGTACCGTGGGTATTCATTTACATAATGTCACGATGTGACAGGACTTAAACATGTCAGAATCTTTTAAAGAGTTGTTCGAAAATTCCGTCAAAACGATGGATTTGCGCCAGGGCGCAATCATCAAAGGTTTGATCGTTGCCATTAACGATGATTTCGTTACGGTGAATGCCGGCCTGAAATCAGAAGGCATGATTCCAATCGAACAATTCTATGATGAGCAAGGCCGTTTACAAACCGCCGTTGGCGAAAGCGTTGAAGTCGCTTTAGAAACAATTGATGACGGATTTGGCGAAACCAAATTGTCACGTGAAAAAGCCAAACGTGCTGAAGCTTGGACATTCCTTGCCCGTGCATTCGAAAATAATGATTCAGTGACAGGGATTATCAACGGTAAAGTCAAAGGTGGCTTCACGGTTGAAATCAACGCCATTCGTGCGTTCTTGCCTGGATCCTTGGTCGATATTCGCCCTGTTCGCGATACCGGCTACTTAGAAGGCAAAGAGCTTGAATTCAAAGTGATCAAGCTTGATAAAAAACGCAACAACGTGGTGGTGTCTCGCCGCTCCGTGTTGGAATCCGAAAGCAATGCAGAACGCGATACTTTATTGGCCGGTTTACAAGAAGGCCAAAAAGTACGTGGCGTGGTCAAGAACCTAACCGATTACGGCGCCTTCGTAGACTTAGGCGGCATCGATGGTTTGTTACACATCACCGATATGGCTTGGAAGCGCGTGAAGCATCCTGGCGAAGTGGTGTCTGTGGGCCAAGAATTGTGGGTCAAGATCTTGAAGTTCGACAGAGAACGTATGCGCGTCTCGTTAGGCTTGAAGCAATTGGGCGACGATCCTTGGATTTCTATCACCCACCGTTACCCTGCAAGCAGCCGCTTAAAGGGCAAGATCACCAACATCACCGATTATGGTTGCTTTGTTGAAATTGAAGAAGGCGTAGAAGGTCTGGTTCACGTATCCGAAATGGATTGGACCAACAAGAACGTGCATCCTTCTAAAGTCGTCAACTTGGGCGATGAAGTCGAAGTGATGGTCTTGGATATTGATGAAGATCGCCGTCGTATTTCGTTGGGCTTGAAGCAATGCAAATCCAATCCTTGGGATGCGTTCGCAGCAATGCACAATAAGGGCGATAAAGTATCCGGTAAGATCAAATCCATTACCGATTTTGGTATCTTCATTGGCTTGGATGGCAACATCGATGGCTTAGTGCACTTATCTGATATTTCTTGGAATGTGCCTGGTGAAGAAGCAGTACGTCAGTACAAGAAAGGCGACGAAATTGAAGCCGTGGTCTTGGCTGTGGATGCAGAAAGAGAACGTATTTCTTTAGGTGTGAAACAACTTGAAAGAGATCCTTACTCTGGTTTTGCAGCAGAAAACACCAAAGGCGCTATCGTGAAAGGCGAAGTGATTGAAGTGGATGCCAAGGGCGCCATTGTTCGCTTAGAAGATGGGATCGAAGGCTATTTACGTGCAACGGAATTGAGCCGTGATCGCGTAGAAGATGCCAGAACCCATTTGAAGGTGGGTGATGCAGTCGAAGCCAAGTTCATTGGTTTAGACAGAAAGACCCGTCAAGTACAGTTGTCTATTAAAGCAAAAGACACGCAAGAAGAAGCTGATGCGATGCGCGAATTGCGATCACAAGGTGATGCAATGGCTGCACCGACATTGGGTGACTTGCTGAAAGAGAAGATGCAGAGCAAGCAAGATCAAGAGTAATACTTTGATCTTGTCTTGAAGAAAATCCCCTCGCTGGTTTTCCGGCGGGGGGATTTTCTTGCTTGTAGGGTTTCGTAAGGCATTATCAGGGAAGGTTACTCATGCGCATCATGCTCTCGCTGATTATCTTGATGATTGTGACCACTGCTTTCTTTTTCTCTTTGTTAAATGCAACGCCAGTTCACATTTCATTGGGCCCTTGGGGGCTGAACCTGCCCTTGTCCTTAGCACTTTATCTCTGTTTGCTAGTGGGAATGGTGTTGGGCTGGTCTGTGGGCTTTATGTCGCGTATTAGGATGAGATGGCAGATCGGGCGTTTAAAAAAAGAGTAAGCGTTCATGCCGATGTAGAGACAAGCAAGAACCTTCCTCCCTACAGGGTTGAACAGTTATAAAAAATAGGTGCTGCCACTTATGCCACATCATACCCCTCTCATTGTTGCTTTGGATTTTCCGTCTTTTGAAGACACCCTCTTATTCGTAAACCAGTTAGATCCCAAAACGGTCAAATTAAAAATAGGGTTGCAATTATTTGTCACCGTTGGTCCCAGCATTGTCGAAACGCTTCAAAAAATGGGCTTCGGTATTTTTTTAGATCTCAAATTCCATGATATTCCCAATCAAGTGAAAAATGCGTGTTTGGCTGCGGCCGGATTGGGTGTGGATCTCATCACGGTTCATGCTGAAAATGGCGCGGAATGCATTACCTTGGCCAAGCAAGCGCTTTCTGCCTTACAGCAACCCCCTAAACTGTTGGCGGTGACCGTGCTTACCAGTGTGTCGCCAGAAAATTTAAAGCAACAAAATATCACGACGTCTATTGAGGCTTTGGTTGTCCATCGTGCGCAATTGGCCCTTTCGGCTGGGGCAGATGGGGTCGTGGCCAGCTCTTTAGAAACCCCTATTTTGCGACAACATTTTGGTCAAGATCCGATTATCGTCACGCCAGGGATTCGTATGGCAGAGGATGTGTCGCATGATCAGGCCCGCGTGGCCACACCAGAACAAGCTGTCGCCTCTGGCAGCACTTATATTGTGGTGGGGCGGCCTATCACGCAATCGCCTACGCCCAAAAAAGTCATTGATACTATTTTGCAACGTCTGTCCATGAAAGGGTAAAAACGTCATGAAACCGCTTTTACTCTTTTTAGTCACAGAAGATTGGGCCTTTTTGTCGCATCGGTTGCCCATGGCCAAAGCCGCCCAAGAAGCAGGATACGATGTGGCCGTCGCCTGTCGTGTACGTGAAAAACAAGCTGAAATCGAGCAATTGGGGTACACCGTGTATCCTTTGGCTTGGCGTCGCTCAGGCAATTCCGTTTTTTCGCATTTGTGGGCGATTTGGCAAATTTTTGTTTTATATTGTCGGCTTAAACCCAAGGTCATTCATCACGTTGCATTAAAAGCGATTTTATTTGGCATGATTGCCGGCTTTTTTTCACGCGCGCACATCGTGAATGGGTTTACAGGTTTGGGTTTTGCTTTTAGCCAAACCACCCGAAAGGCCAAAATTATTAAATTTGGGGTGTTGTGTGTCTTGCAGGTTTTATTGCTGCGGGGACGCGTTCGCCATATCTTCCAAAATCAGGATGATCAACACACATTGAGGCTGTATAAAAACGCCGTTATCATCCCGGGGTCGGGGATTGATTGCCAGTATTTTACGCCGAATCGTACAGGTGACGCGCGGACGCGAGTCATGATGGTTGCTCGCGCATTGAAAGACAAAGGCACCTTCGAGTTTTTTGAAGCAGCACGCCTTTTAAAGTCGCAAGGCGTTGAGGCCGATTTTGTTTTTGTGGGTGAGCCTGATCATGACAATCCCAATGCGCTTTCAGTCAGTGAATGGCAACGCGTAAAAGACGAAAAAAATGTGGATTGTTGGGGGCAGCGCACGGATGTGCGTGAATGTTGGTGGCAGTGTGATATTGCTGTGTTGCCATCTTATCGAGAAGGGCTCCCCAAAAGTTTATTAGAAGCCGCCGCTTGCGGAAAAGCCATCATTACAACGCATGTGCCAGGTTGTCAGGATATGGTGCAGGATGGTAAAAATGGCTTTTTAGTAGAGGCTAAAAATGTTGAACAATTGGCGGCAGCGATTCAAACATTGCTGACTTCGATTGATAAAGTAGAAGCGATGGGTAAAGTGAGTCGGCAACGTGCATTAAGTGAATGGTCGACGGATGTGATACAAGAAAAAATGAAAACCATATATAGGCGTTATTGATATTTCATCTCGATATAGCGAAATTTCAATAGTCCCTAATAAGTGAATAGTTTTATAAAAATAACGGCTTCCCTTTACTTCCCCCTTTGCCAGGGGGAAGTAAAAGGCAAGCAATCTATTTTGAAAAAACGCGCATTTAGCGCTTAATTCGCATTTAAGTTGATGCCATTGACTGAACAGTGACACCTGTTCAGCCATGTCATCTGTAATGCAAATTACGATATCTCTCTTTAAAAAGGTAGATCATGAAACTCAAACAAATCGGCTTGGTATTGTGCGTGGCACTGTTTTCTATTTCTCTGATGGCGGCAGAAAGCTGCGAAAAAATTCGGGCTGCGTTTGATGTGGGATCAGGATCGACAAAATTAAAAGTGGCAGAAGTGAATGTCTGCGCCAATCAGATTACAAAAATTTTGTTAGATGCAAAAGAACCGATTACCTATTCTGATGATCTTGCAGCAGGCAAACCTTTGGGGCGCAGTGGGTTTAGCGAAACAATTATGATGCAGGGCACCGCTGCCATAGCCCGTTTAAAAGCAAAAGCCGATGCCTTACACCCAGATGAATACCGCGCTGTGGCCACCGCCGCCTTTAGAGAAGCAGACAATGCCGAATCTTATTTGAAACAAGTGGCGCAGAAAACAGGCCTTGAAATTCATATTATTTCACAGGAAAAAGAAGCCAATGTGGGGTTTATGGCGGCAGTGGCCACACTGCGTAGCAATCCTTTGCATACGGTGAGTTGGGATATTGGTGGCGGCAGTATGCAGATTTCTACTGAAGAGACGAGTGGTTTTCTGACCGATTTAAGCACCACCGCATCCAGCACTTTTAAAAATAAAGTGCTGACCGATATTTTGCATGTGGATCCCTTAATGATTTCTACGCCCAACCCGCTTTCTCCTTCACAAATAGAAGCAGCCAGAAAATTGGCACAAACCGAGGCAGCAAAGGTCAACGCGAATATCCGCAAAAAAATTACTGCAGAAAAGGGTGAAGTCGTGGGTTTGGGCAGTGTGCATGTATTGAATGTGCAAGTGCGGGTGAATCCTTTGGCGCAATTTTATACCCGTGCGGAGTTAGCACAAACTGTCTTGGCTTTGGCTGATAAAAATGATGCCGCGTTAGGCGGCGGAGCCTACGCCAGCTCGGCGCTCACCGATTTGATTTTGGTGTTGGGATATATGGATACGCTGCATATTGATAAGGTCAATACCCGTGCCATTAATCTGACAGATGGCTTATTAATTTCAGCGATACCGCCTTATTTTTTAAGCATGGCTCGGGGTATTGATATTTCTACTATCTCGGATGGAACGCCTTGATTTTCTGCGATACATTGCTCACATACTGGTGTGTATGCTGCGCTACGTTTCTCGAAAATCAAAGCGTTCCATCTCGATATAGCGAAATCTCAATAACCCCTTCTTGTGGCAAATTCTTGCTACCCAAGCAACCAAATTTGACCTATTATTCCTGCCTACTCCATTCTGTTTATTAACATTATGCTGCTCCCTTTATCACTGCTTTTGTATTTTATTTTGAGTTTGGTGGCCACATACGCTTATGAAAAATGGGCCATCAAATTTGCTTGGGTCGACACGCCCAATCACCGCTCATCCCATCAAAAAATCACACCGCGCGGCGCCGGCGTGGTTTTTACGTTGGTGTGGGCTATTTTTTTATTATTTTCCGCTGTCTCTCATGAGTTAAAATTTTTGCTGTTGCCAGGCTTTCTTTTAAATGCCGCCATTGGTTTTTTAGATGACAAGCAGGCCCTTTCGGCAAAACGAAAACTGATGTTTCAGCTTTTAGCCAGCCTTTATTTTGCCACTTTATTGATTGTGCATTGGCATTTGAGTTGGGCTGGGATCCTTTTCCCCATCATGCTGTTGTGGGTAACGGGCAGTTTAAATCTTTTTAATTTTATGGATGGCTTGGATGGACTGGCCGCCACGCATGCCTTACTCTTTTTGGTGCCCAGCAGTTTTTTACTTTTGCTTATTCCAGAATTCAGTGCGCTTACCTTACCCATTTTATCTTTGTGTGTGGGGATAGCGGCCTTTCTTTGTTTTAATTTTCCGCCTGCCCGTATTTTTATGGGAGATGTGGGGAGCTGTGCGTTAGGCTTTTTGATTGGCTGCATTGCGATGATTTTTTTAGCATTTGATTGGCATTACTTTATTGCGAGCGTTTTATTTTTGGGTGTCTTTTTGTGTGACACCAGTATCACGCTGGTACGTCGTTATTTAGCCGGGGAGCGGGTGTTTGATGCCCATAAAAAACATGCTTACCAACGCTTACATCAAACGGGCGCATCCCATCGGCAGGTGTTAAAAGTGAATGCAGCCATGCAGACTTTTTTTTCTGTTTTGGGTTTATGGGTGGCCAGAGAAAGTACATTGATAACAGATGTGGTGGGGATAACGGTCATGCTCGTTATTTTTGCCAAGTTTTATCTATACGTTGAACGTCAAAAACCGATGTTTAGTTAGGGCATGTCCTCATGACTATCTTGGTCGTAACGCCTTGATATAGCGTAATGATGGCATGCCTGGGATCGCACTGTTCTCTGTGCATTTTGTCACGCCGAAGAGGCAAGCAATGACAGAGCGAATATTAGTTTAAAAGGGATCTGCTATGAAACCACGTGCTGCCATAATGACCTGGGCCTGCGATAGCCTTTCTATCATGTTCTCTTGGTTGGCTGCCTATGGTTTGCGTTATGGGGTGTTTTCGATTCCTGCCGAAGTACAGGATATCGGCTTTGCCTTACTGCTCCTTGTCTACCCGATACAATCTTTCACGCTGTATTCACTCGGTTTGTACCGCGGCTTGTGGCAGTTTACCTCGATCCCAGATTTAATCCGTATTGGTAAAGCCGTTTTTTTCTCGGCTTTATTAACGGTGTTGCTGGCCTTTTTTATGACGCGTATGGAAGGGGTGCCGCGATCCGTGATTGTGATCGATGCTTTGCTTTTAGGCTTGTTTTTGGCTGCAACGCGTTTGGCCGTGCGCTTAAGCAAAGATCACCGCAACCGTGATTTGCGCACCAAACAAAGGGTCTTGATTATTGGGGCAGGGCAAAGTGCCGAAGCCTTGGTGCGTGATTTAAAACGCGATCATGGGCAAGGCCTATGGCCGGTGGTGATCATTGACGAAGCTTTAGAAAGTGGAAAAGAGCTGCAAGGCGTACGCGTGGTGAACAATATCGAACGCATTCCTTTTTTGGTTCAGGCATTTGATGTGGAATTGATCTTGATTGCCTTGCCCAAAGCGTCAGCCAGCCATATGCAAAGAATTTTAAGCTTATGCCAAGCCACACAAAAACCGGTTCGGATCACGCCAAGCCTCACGGATGTGGTGGCCGGGCGTGTGGCGGTGGATCTCTTGCGTGAAGTATCGATCGAAGATTTATTGGGGCGCGCACCGGTTCCCATTGATTGGCAAAAAATTGAAACCATGTTGTCGCATCACACTGTTTTGGTGACAGGGGCAGGGGGATCAATTGGCAGTGAATTGTGTCGACAAGTATTACGCCTAAAACCCAAAACGCTGATTGCCATTGATCATTGCGAATACAATTTATTTAAAATTGCACAAGAATTTCACACTGAAAAAGACGTTGAAATTAAAACCGTGCTGGCCGATATCAAAGATTTGGTTTTTATGCAGGCTTTATTAAGCGCAGAAAAGCCAGAGATTATCTTTCATGCCGCGGCGTATAAACATGTCCCTATTTTAGAGCCTCAAATCCGCGAAGCAGTCTTGAATAATATTTTAGGCACCTATTATTTAGCGGAAGCGGCGATTGAAGCCGGTGTGAAAAAATTCATCTTGGTGTCGTCAGACAAAGCGGTGAATCCTAAAAATGTGATGGGGGCCAGCAAGCGTGCGGCAGAGTTAATTGGGCAAGCCTTTAATGCGCTCAATAAAACCCAATTTGTGGCGGTACGTTTTGGTAACGTATTGGGATCGACCGGATCGGTGGTGCCTATTTTTAAAGCGCAATTGGCAAAGGGTGGCCCGCTGACGGTGACGCATGAAAAAATGACCCGTTATTTTATGACCATTCCAGAAGCGTCTTCTTTGATTTTACAAGCCACCCATATGGGAAGAGGCGGTGAGATTTTTGTTTTGGATATGGGTGAACCTGTGAGCATTCAATTCTTGGCCGAACAAATGATTCGGTTGGCGGGTAAAGTGCCGGGTAAAGACATTGGGATTGAGTATGTGGGTTTGCGTCCTGGTGAAAAATTATTTGAAGAATTATTTCATGAATCTGAAGATCTTAAAAAAACAGAGCACGGCAAAATCTTGCAAGCTTTGTTAAAGGGTTTAAGCAAAACAGAATTAGATGGCTATATTACGCGTTTTAAGCAAGCGTGTGAAAATATGGATGGGCTGGCCCTGTCTACCTTATTGCAACAATTGGTGCCGGAGTGGGAACGTGACGAATAATCTACCTAAAAAAGCGATATTTCCGGTTGCGGGTTTGGGAACACGCTTTTTGCCCGCCACCAAAGCCACCCCGAAAGAAATGTTACCCATTGTGGACAAACCTTTAATTCAATATGCGGTGGAAGAGGCGATTGCAGCAGGGATCACAGAGCTGATTTTTGTCACCAGCTATACCAAACGCGCGATAGAAGATCATTTTGATTCACAATTCGAATTAGAGTATCGCCTGGCAGAAAACAAACAATTTGAAAAATTAGAAATTGTGAAAAATATTTTGCCGCCCCATGTGTCCGTGGTGTACGTGCGTCAAGCGGAACCCAAAGGATTGGGGCACGCAGTGGGGTGTGCCAAAGATTTGGTGGGGGATGAACCCTTTGCCGTGATATTGGCAGACGATTTGATTATGGCTTCATCAGACAATTGTTTAATGCAGCTTATCACGCAGTATAAAAAAACAAATCACTCGGTGATTGCGGTGGAACCCATTGCGCCAGAAGACACAGAAAAATATGGTGTGATACAGCCTGCAATGAACTGGAATGGGGCCGGGATGATTGCTGGCATCGTTGAAAAACCCAAATCGCATGTGGCGCCTTCGCAATATGGGGTCGTGGGCCGGTATGTTTTAACGCCGGCTATTTTTAAATTTATTGAAAATGCTGAACCTGGTGCCAAGGGCGAAATTCAATTAACCGATGCGATAGCCAAACTCATTGCCACTGAAGGCGTGTCTGCGTTGGCCTTTGAGGGGAAGCGTTATGATTGTGGCAGCAAGATGGGGTACTTAAAGGCAACGGTGGATTTTGCGTTACAGCATCCGGAGGTCGGGGCGGATTTTCGTGCGTTTTTAGCAGCGCGTTAATTTAAGTGTTCACGCCGATGTAAAGCCTTCATGTAACCGTTCAGCCAAGGTCGTCAACTTAAGGAAAGCTGACAGCATTGACTGTTCAGGCTCTCTACTTTCGACAAGCGAAGAACCGTCGCCCCGGATAAATATCTGTCTCACACTCGACTTTTCTATAACGATCAGCCTGCAGATATTTTCCGGGGAGACGGCGCTCCGCTTGTCAGGTTCGGCGCTTTAGCCGGCCTAGACAGGCCGGGGGGTGTTTGTAAGGGGGCAATAAACAGAGACCCTTTTGATACCGTGATGCTTGGCCGCTTACGGCGTGTGATGCTGCCCCGTGACTTTCTCAAAAATAGCATCAATCTTTTCAAGCGTTTCATGGCTATATGTTTTACCAAATGTCATGAAACAGCCTTGATGCGCTTTGAGCAGATCCAGCCTGCTCGTGCTGTCCAGGTCTTCAACCGTTTCTTTTAATTGTTTGCTAAATTTTGTTTGAATCCCTGCCAGTGAATCTTTATTTTCTGAAAATTTCACACCACGCATCCATTCTGCCAATTTAATCCAGATGGATTTTTTAGCTTCACTTGAGGCTTTCATGGTGGCGGAGTCTATTTTACCAGCGACTTTTCCTGTGCACTCATAAAATTGCTTTGCTTTAGCATCGTCAAACAAAGTGAGCGTAAATGCCAAAGTGCGAGGGATTTCTTTTTTGAAAATATTAAACCAGCTGCGGTTGCGTGCCAGCAGTGCTAAGTGGCTGATTTGTCTTGTGGCATTGTTAGGATCGGCTGTTGCTTCGTCGAGCCAACTGGCAATCGCATTGTCCAGCTGTGTGTTGGCTGTGAGGTGATCTTCGCTATATTGGATCTTATCAAATTCGGCCGTTGCAATACGAGTTTTTAACGCTTCCAATAACGCGATTCTCTTTTTCGCTGGTTTTTTTTGCGTCCATCCTTTAGGCGCAATATGGTCGTCGATGGCTTTTATTTTTTTATCTTTTAGAGATTGAAACGTATTCTCTTGATCTGTTGTGTCTTGCTTTTCAGCACTGAGATTGCTTGCTTCTGTGGAAGCGCTGTGCGTTGAGACAGAAGTCTTTCTTGGCACGTGGGTTGTATCAGTCGTGTTTAATTCAGAAGTAGGCGCAGCTGCAGAGACTTGAGTCGATATTTCACCAGCGACGGCTTCAATTTCATTTGCTGTAGTATCAATGATGTCTTTTATTTGTTCGCCTTGTGGGGCTTGCAATGCCTGCTTTTGCTCTTCTCTTTCCTCAGCATTTAGCTTGCTCAGCCCTATGGTGGTAGAGGTCAGCATTGAGATAGAGGTCTGCTCTAATGTATCGGTTATGTCGGCTTCTGTATCGGTTATGTCGGCTTCATAAATGGATGTGTCACCAGCGAATGGACCATCAAATTGACCATTAGGAAGAATGACACTGATATCCAGAGCGGCAAAGACTACTTCGTCAGCGGTGTCAGCGATTTGTTTCGAGTCTACTGTTCTATCAACTTGAGACGCCTGCATCGTTTCAGGCATTGATCCCTCTGCTTCGTTATTTTTATTATTCGTTTTTTCAGCAATAACACTTTCTGTGCTGGCCGCTTTGTGGCCATTGCTTTCCTCATCATCTACATCTGATTCCCAACCTTCTTCTCCTACCAAGAGGAGTAGGGACGCATATGACTTATCACCGTCTATTTTTGGCTGATTTGCTTCGCTATCTACAATTTCTTTATCTTTTGTATGGGTTGCGGCAGCCTCTTCTAATGCTTGCAGTGAGGCACGATGGCTTTGCCATGCATTGATTAATCCCGTTAGGCGAGATGCTTTAATCTCATTTTCGACACTGTCTAAAAGGGTTGTGGTCTGAACGCCCATTTGCAATGTTGTCAAAATTTCTTGAAGACGTGCTATCTGTTCGGCTTCTGCTGTCTTTAAGCGAAGGCTATCTTTCAATAAAGTAGGGTTTGCTAGCATGACAGAGCGTAGGGAGCGTACGGGGTTTTTTGTAGGGGTACTGAGCACATGGGAATGTCTTAGCATCACTTGATAGAATGCATAGATAGTTTGGTGATATTGGGAGAACTGTGCTTCTTCTAACTCTTTTAGTATGGCTTCGGTTAGTTCTAAGGCTACGCTTGCGCTTCCCCTAAAAACCGCTGCGTCATTTTGTGTCGCCCCAAGAAACATTAAAACTTGCCCGTGCAGCATGGCTCATCCAATTATATAAAAACGACTGGCGGTATTTCACGATGTGTCGCGAAGTTTGTCAACTGATATTTTCATGTTGCAACATCAGTGAAGCCACGCCTTTCTTGTGATAGAATCCCAGGTTTTGCAGGGTTAACCCTAGGGTGTGTCCTCATGACTACTATCTCGGCCGTAACGCCTTGATTTTCTGCGATTCGCTGCTCACATACTTCATGTATGCTCCGCTGCGATTCTCGAAAATTCAATGCGTTACGTCTTGATATAGCGTAATAAGGGCATACCCTAGAAAAAGCGAGGGCTTTTGTTATGGCGCGTTATATCTTTGTGACAGGTGGGGTGGTCTCGTCACTGGGTAAGGGAATTTGTGCCGCTTCTTTAGGCGCGATTTTGGAATCCCGAGGCTTACGTGTCAGCTTGTTAAAGCTTGATCCTTATATCAATGTCGATCCCGGTACCATGAGCCCTTTTCAACATGGTGAAGTGTTCGTCACAGAAGATGGGGCCGAAACCGACTTGGATTTGGGCCACTACGAACGTTTTGTGCGTACCACCACCAGTCGTAAAAACAATATCACCACCGGCCGTATTTACGAAAATGTGATCCGTAAAGAGCGTCGCGGTGATTATCTGGGCGCAACGGTTCAAGTGATTCCTCATATCACAGACGAAATTAAAGCCTGGGTTTTGCAGCATGGCGAAGCCGGCGCAGATGTCGTGATGGTTGAAGTGGGCGGAACAGTGGGGGACATTGAATCTCTGCCGTTTTTAGAAGCCATTCGCCAATTGGGTGTGCAATTGGGCCACGAACGCGCCTTGTTTATTCATTTAACCTTGGTGCCTTATATTCCCACAGCGGGCGAAATTAAAACCAAACCCACGCAGCATTCTGTTAAAGAATTGCGTTCGATTGGGATTCAACCCGATATCTTAATTTGTCGAAGTGAAAAACCGATCAGCACCAGCGATCGCCAAAAGATTGCCTTGTTCACGAATGTGGAAGAGCGGGCCGTGATTGTGGCGCAAGATGTGCCTTCCATTTATAAAATCCCACTTGAATTGCATTATCAAGGTTTGGACGAAATCGTTTCTGAAAAACTGCGTTTGAATACCAAACCTGCGCAACTCAAAGAATGGCAAGATGTGGTGTACAAAGAAGAACATCCCAAGCATGCGATTCACTTGGCGATGGTGGGCAAATACCATTTTGTGGATGCGTATAAATCTTTATTCGAAGCGATTAAACATGCCGGCATCCATACCGAAACAAAAGTGCATATCGATTTTATTGATGCAGAAGAAGTGGAAAAAAATGGCATTACCCCTGTGCTGAAAGATGCCGATGCCATTTTGGTTCCCGGTGGATTTGGCGAACGTGGGGTTGAAGGTAAAATTCGTGCCATTCAATATGCACGAGAAAATAACATTCCCTATTTGGGAATTTGTTTAGGGATGCAATTGGCCGTGATCGAAGCGGCCAGAAATTTGGCCAATATTCCCCAGGCTAACAGTACAGAATTTGATAAATACACCAATCACCCTGTGGTGGCGCAAATTACAGAATGGAAAAATCCAGACGGCAGCATGCAACAAAAGCATTACGATGATCACTTGGGTGGCACCATGCGTTTGGGTGCACAATTATGTCTGTTACAAAAAGACAGTTTGGCACGCAAAATTTATGGTAAAGCGGAAATCACAGAACGCCACCGTCACCGTTATGAAGTGAACCATTTTTATGTGGCACAGTTAGAAGCGGTGGGTTTGCATTTTTCCGGTCGTTCTAAAGATGATGTGTTGATGGAAATGATTGAATTGCCCACGCACCCTTGGTTTTTGGCTTGCCAATTCCATCCGGAATTCACATCCACACCCCGTGATGGGCATCCTTTATTCACTTCCTTTATCCAAGCTGCTTTAAAAAAGAAACAGGAGAAGTAGCATGCAAGTCGGCCCATATACTTTAGGATTGGATAAACCGCTCTTGATCATGGCGGGACCTTGTGTGGTAGAAAGCGAAGCCTTGGCCATCGAAACCGCTGGGATCTTAAAAGAGATCACAACGGAATTAGGCCTCCCTTTTATTTATAAGTCTTCTTTTACCAAAGCCAACCGATCATCGCATTTGAGTTTCAGCGGTTTGGGTGTTGAAAAAGCCCTGAGCATCTTGGCCAAAGTGAAAAAAGAAGTGGGCGTGATGATTGTCACGGATGTGCACGAAGACAGCCCCTTAGACGAAGTCTGCGAAGTGGCTGATGTTTTACAAACCCCCGCTTTTTTGTGCCGCCAAACGGCTTTTATTCAAAATGTGGTGGCCACCGGTTTACCCGTTAATATTAAAAAAGGCCAATTTTTAGCACCCTGGGACATGAAGCATGTGGTGGCCAAAGCCCGTGCCGTAAAAAATCACAATACCATTATGGTGTGTGAACGGGGCGTGAGTTTTGGTTATAACAATTTGGTTTCGGATATGCGCAGTCTGACCATTATGCGCGAATGCGACGCACCGGTGATTTTTGATGCCACACATTCTGTTCAGTTACCAGGCGGGCAGGGTACCGTGAGCGGCGGACAAAGAGAATTTGTGCCAACTTTGGCCAAAGCGGCCGTGGCAGTGGGTATTCATGGTTTGTTTATGGAAACCCATCCCGATCCAGATAAAGCCTTGAGCGATGGTCCGAATGCCTGGCCCTTGGGCAAGATGAAAAATTTATTGTATGCATTGAAATGCATTGATGCTGTGGTGAAAGAAAATAAATGGCAGGAAATATAAGGAGTTTTGACCATGATGGTTATTTCTAAAATTGTGGCGCGTGAAATTTTAGATTCGCGTGGCTTTCCCACTGTAGAAGCAGACGTATATTTTAATAACAACACGCAATATGGCCGTGCCGCTGTGCCTTCTGGTGCATCCACAGGATCAAAAGAAGCGCTGGAATTGCGCGATCAAGATAAAAGCCGTTATTTGGGTAAAGGCGTTCAAAAAGCCATTGCCAATATTGAAAAGCAGATTGCGCCGAAGTTAATTGGCAAATCGATTGCGGCACAAAAAGAAATTGATGACACCTTAATTGAATTAGATGGCACAGAATACAAAACGAATTTGGGTGCGAATGCGACCTTGGCTGTTTCGATGGCGGTGGCACGTGCCGCGGCGATAGCAAAGCAGGTTCCTTTGTATCAACACTTGGCGCAGGGACAAACCCTTTCGTTACCCGTGCCGTTGATGAACATCGTAAATGGCGGTGCCCACGCTGATAACACGGTCGATATTCAAGAATTCATGATTGTGCCTTCTGGGTTTTCCAGTTTCAGTTTGGCCTTGCAAGCAGGCGTCGAAATTTATCAGGCCTTAAAAGGCGTGCTGAAGAAACAAGGTTTATCAACCGGGATTGGTGATGAAGGCGGTTTTGCACCGAATCTGAAACATAACGAAGACGCCATTGAATTAATCTTGGCGGCCATTGAAAGCGCAGGCTTTAAAGCAGGCAAAGATGTCTACTTGGCTTTGGACATTGCGGCAACAGAATTTTTTAAAGATGGCCACTATCATTTAGAAAGTGAAAACAAAGCGCTCACCCCTGATGCGTGGATTCAATTGTTACAAAAATGGCAATCTCATTATCCGATTATCAGCATTGAAGATGCGATGGCAGAAGATGATTGGGCAGGTTGGCAAGGCTTGAGTCAAGCCTTGGGGCAGAAAGTGCAGTTGGTTGGGGATGATTTGTTCGTCACCAATAAAAAATTATTGCAAGAAGGGATCTCACGGCAGGTGGCCAATGCCATTTTGATTAAACTGAATCAAATTGGCACCTTGACCGAAACCTTAGACACCATTGCCTTGGCAAAACAGCATGATTACCAATTCATTATTTCGCACCGTTCTGGCGAAACTGGCGATACTTTTATCGCTGATTTGGCTGTGGCCAGCAATGCTGGGCAAATTAAAACTGGGGCACCTTGTCGTACCGATCGTATTGCAAAATACAATCAGCTGTTAAGAATTGAAGCGGCCACGCAGGGTGTGGCCACGTATGCAGGGGTAAAATCATTTACCAAATGGATACGCTAAAGTCCTCCCTAGGGGCGGTTGGCATTTCGCTATATCGAGATGAAACGACTTGATTTTCGAGAAACGTAGTGCAGCATACATCAACGTATGTGAGCAACGTATCGCAGAAAATCGAGGTGTTTCATCCGAGATAGTAGAAATTAGCAATGATATCTGTGGGTTTTTCTGGAAGGAACCATGTACTCAAAACTCTATCTCGTTTTACTGACCTTGATTTTGGTGTTGCACCATCGTTTGTGGTTTGCAGACGATGGGGTGGCACGTGTTTTAGAGTTAAAACAAGAAGTCGCACATTCTAAAAAAGTGACCGTGGGTTTATCCGAGCGCAATGCCTTGTTAAAAGCAGAAGTCGACGATCTCCGACATCATTTTGAAGCGGTAGAAGAACGTGCACGAACTGAGTTGGGCATGATTCAACCGGGGGAAACGTTTTATCAATATAATTTTGAAACGCGCTAGGGGCTGTTGACATTTCTACTATCTCGGATGAAACGCCATGATTTTCTGCGATACGTTGCTCACATACGTTGATGTATGCTGCGCTACGTTTCTCGAAAATCAAGGCATTTCATCTCGATATAGCGAAATGTCAATCGCCCCTAGGGGTAGGCTTCTTAAATGGTTCACTGAATTATTTTACAAAAATAACGGCAAGCAGTTACTAGGGCCGTACCTTTATTACTGCTATCTCGGCTGTTATGCCTCGATATAGCGTAATGATGACACACTCTAATCAACACACCGTAGCCCTCTAATACGAAGGAACGATCTTGAATATTTTGATCAGTAACGACGACGGCGTGTACTCGCCTGCACTCAAATCCCTTGCCGACATGGCTTCGCAATTTGGTCAAGTCACCGTTGTGGCGCCCGACAGAGATCGCAGTGGGGCTTCAAACGCGTTAACGTTAGACAATCCCATTCGTGTGAAACGATTAGAAAATGGCTATTACTCGGTTGAAGGCACGCCCACGGATTGTGTTCACACGGCCATTGCAGGGGGCCTGCATATTAAAGCCGATTTATTGCTTTCTGGCTTAAATACGGGTGCCAATTTGGGGGATGACGTGCTTTATTCCGGCACGGTGGCCGCCGCAAGAGAAGGGCGCTTGTTGCGACTCAATGCCATGGCTTTTTCCATGGCGGCGCACAGACACTTTGAACCCATCTATCATTTTGAAACGGGCATTTGGGCCGCTGAAAAACTCATCAAACATTATCTTGCGAACATTCCGATGGCCTATACGTTATTGAACGTTAATATTCCGGATCTGCCTATTTCAGAAATTAAGGGATTTAAAGTGACGCGCTTGGGCAGCAGGCATGCCGCCGAAACCGTGATCACCGCACGCGATCCAAGGGGACGCGAAGCCTATTGGGTGGGGCCTGCCGCCGCAGGGCGTGAAGATGAACCGGATACTGATTTTGCTGCAATTCGCGAAGGCTATGTCTCCGTGACCCCGCTTTTAATTGATTTAACCCAGTATGCAGCGATCCCTGAACTCACCCATTGGCTTGATATTTCTACTGTCTCGGATGCAACGCCGTGATTTTCTGCAATACGTTGCTCACATACTGGCCTGTATGAGCGCAACGTAGCCCAAGATAATCAAGGCGCTCCCTCTCGATATAGTAGAAATATCAACAACCCACAGCCAAAAAGGGACGTTCCTGGCTACAGAGTGAACAGTCACATGTTAGAAGCTTTTAAGGATCATACAAGATGATGACAAGGTTAAAAACGCTTGCCAAACGCATGCAACATTATGCGGCCCACCCGCAAGCTGTGCGTTATTTAGCGGGGGTCAGTTTTATTGAAGCCATTTTTTTTCCTTTGCCGCCTGATTTGATGTTGATTCCCATGGTGCTGGCCAAACCGCAAGATAAAAACCGTCTTGCCTTGGTAACCACAGTGGCTTCTGTTTTGGGCGGGCTGGTTGCGTATTACATCGGTTTATATTTTTTTGAAGCGTTTGCACAAACCTGGCTTGTCAAAATGGGCTATGCCGATTTTTTTAATACAGCGCATGACTGGTTTGATGAGTGGGGTTTTTGGGCCATGTTACTGGCAGGCATTACACCTATTCCCTTTAAAGTGTTTACATTGGCAGCAGGCGTTTCAGAAATGGCGCTGATTCCTTTTATTATCTCGTGCACCCTTGGTCGCGCTTTGCGTTTTTATTCGGTGGCCTGGGTCGTGGCTTGGGGTGGCGCTAAAATTGTGCCCCATTTCGAAAAATACGCCGCTTATGTGGGTTGGGGTTTATTTGCTTTGGCCCTGTGTGTTTTCTTCCTATTAAAATAAATCATCATGAAAGTATTACCCATTGGTCTCTTTTGTCTGTTCTTGATTGGGGGATGTGCAAGCTTCACTGCCACGCACACTAAAAAAGCCCCTGTGGACTCTCTTTCTGCTGATTCGGCTAAACGACACCATCTGGTGTTGAAGGGCGATACTTTATATTCCATCGCATTTCGGTATGGATGGGATCACCAAGATTTGGCTGAGTTGAATCACATCAAGCCTCCTTATGATATTCAAATAGGGCAAGTGATCTATTTGGTGGCGCAAAAAACGAAACCAGAACGCGCAAAAAACACCAGATGGGCCCAGAAAAAAGCAGAGGTGGCGCCCATTGCCAAAACATCACCTCGTGTCAGTTATCAGGTATCGGATGCTACCCCCAGTGCCTTTGACCACAAAGGGACTGAATGGCATTGGCCCAGCAAAGGCAAAATTTTAAAACGTTTTCAAGAAGGGCGAGCCTTGGCAAAAGGCATTGATATCGCCGGAACACGCGGCACACCCATCTATGCAGCCGGGGAAGGGGTCGTGGTGTATGCGGGCAGTGGCTTGCGGGGTTTTGGCGAACTCATCATCTTAAAACACGATAATGACTTCCTCAGTGCGTATGCGCATAACAACACGATTCTGGTATCAGAAGGGATGAAAGTTAAAGCTGGCCAGCAAATTGCCGACATGGGTGACAGTGGAGCTGAGCGCGTTAAATTGCATTTTGAGATTCGCAGGAAAGGGAGGCCTGTGGATCCTTTACGCTATTTACCGGCCTCTTAGTTGTTAAAGGCTCCCACACCACGTGAGGAGCCTATTGTGATTAACAGCCCAAAAGACGATGACGCCTGCGACGAAAGCGAAGCAGAGCTGGCAGCCTTAGATTTAGAGGCAGCTGCAGAAGAAGAGGCTCCTGAATCCGCGCAGCCTGAAGCACAGGTGGATGAACCGGATAAGGGCTCTGTGGATGCCACACAATCCTATTTAAAAGAAATTGGTTACGCTTCTTTGCTGACAGCAGAAGAAGAGGTGACGTTCGGGCGTTTGGTGCAGCAAGGTGATTTAAAGGCCAAGCACCGCATGATCGAAGGCAATTTGCGTTTGGTCGTGAAAATTGCCAGACGTTACATGAATCGCGGTTTAGAGTTTATCGATCTGATTGCTGAAGGCAATATCGGTTTGATTCGTGCTGTAGAAAAATTCGATCCTGAACGGGGCTTTCGTTTTTCCACCTATGCCACTTGGTGGATTCGCCAAACCATTGAACGTGCGATCATGAATCAATCGCGTTTGATCCGCTTGCCGGTGCATGTCTTAAAAGAATTGAGTCACTATCTGCGCACCACGCGTGCCTTGGCGCAATCTTTAGAGCGTGAGCCCACCTTGCCAGAAATTGCCGAAAAAATGCAGGATGATGGCAAAGCGGCTACCCGCGTTGAGCGTTTGGGAGAATGTAATGTTTCAATTGATCAGCCTTTAAATGATGATCCCAATCAATCCATTTTGGATGTGTTGGCTGATCCGCATGAAGGCGATCCTTCTATCATGCTTGAAAATATTGACTTGATGGATCACTTACACGATTGGGTCGATACCCTGACAGACAAGCAACGGGAAGTGCTGATGCATCGCTATGGATTGGGGAATGGAGATGAAGAAACCCTAGAAGAAGTGGGGAAAATGTTAGGGGTGACCCGTGAACGGGTGCGTCAGATTCAAGCGGGTGCGCTACACAGCTTGCGTTTGATTATGGAGCAGCAGGGCTTGAGGGATGTGAGCTTGGATGATCACTAGATTTAGTAGTAATCGTTTTGAAACGATTCACTTGGTTTTTTCAAAATAGATTGCTTGCCTTTCACTTCCCCCTGGCAAAGGGGGGCGCCTGTCAGGCTCGGCGCTTTGGCCGGCCTAGACAGGCGGGGGGTTGTTTGTAAAGGTGGCAATAAACAGACCCTTTTATACCAGATTTTTAAGATACAAGCTTGGGTTAGCACCCACTCATGCGTAACCCAATAAGCGATATCATTGAGTGGCCATTGCTGTTCGCATGACGATGCGGGCATTAAGTTAGCCGCCTTGCGTGCATTACCAACATTAAACGCAGGTTTGCTTCGTTCATAAGATTTGGGTTATAAACGCAAAATTTTTCTGATTTTTGGAAATATTGTGGCAGGCGTTATCACCCCAGGAACTTTACCTTTAGACGAACAAGCCACAGCTTCGGCTGCACCGGATAAGTCTGCGATGACGCCGCTTCCAAAAGCTGAAAAACCGGTTCGCTGGTGGCAAATCAAAGATGAAGCACAGCGTAAAAACGCTGCCAAATATGTGGCCATGGCCTGTTCGCTGATCAGAAGCTTTGGCGCTGGATTGTTATTCTATTATACCGTTATCACTCATTTTTCTTATTTAGAAGGCGTTATCGCCTTGGGTTTGGCTGCCTGTGCTGGCAAAGCCTATATGTCTTATTTTCAATACAACGACACCCTTGAAAAGAAACTCTTTAAATTCTTCAGTCCTAAAAATGAAAGCGAAAACGAAAAAGGTTTTTTGCGTGAAGTCTTTGGTATTTTTTATACCCCCGAGCTGGCAGAGCACTCCGCCACTTTTTCAACCAAACCTTTTAAAGAATGGCAGATAAATCCAAAGCGTTGGGGCTGGAAAGCTTGGGTCTTTTTTGCATTGGCCGGTGAAACGGTTGCAGTCTTTACCAGTGCGCAAAAAGTATTCGGCAACTGGATCAAAGAATTCAATGGCTGGTTGGATTCGATGCATCAAAATGGCGTGCCAGTTGAATTGGCTTGGGGCATTGCCGCTTTCTTAGGTGTCTTCACCATCATTGTGGGCATGGGTTTAACCAAAGATTCCATCGAGAAAAAAGAACGCTTGCAAGATCCTTTGCAGGTGGCAGGCGATCAATTGGTAGAGAATATTCAACAACGACAAAAACTATTAAATGAATTGGCCGAAGCCTTCAGTGAAAAATGGGATAAAACAAGCTCTAAAAAGGCACTGCTTAAATTAAATGAAGATGTCAAGAAACTTCAAGACGAGCTCGACGGCAAAAAAGGTATTGCGAATTGGTATCATGCGCAAAAATTAAAGAATGCGACAGCAAAACGTGACGCATTGGATGCGACAATTAATCAAGGCCTTAAAGAATCGAGTTTAGAGTGGCAAGAAGGATCAGAAATAGTCACCTTAGATTCAAAAATTCGAGACTATAAAATAGAGATCGATGCGCTTGATAAGGAGTTAAATAAAGCGCGAGCGGAGCAGTTAAATAAAGCGCTCATAGACAGGGGGCTAAGCACCAGCATAAAGAAGCTGCAAACTCAGCTGGCTGTTGCAGGACATGCCTTGGGTCCGCTCATCCAAAAACGCAATGCCTTAAAAATGGACATGCAAATTTTGGAGCGTGAACAATTACGCGTTCAAGTTGAATCATTGAAATTGCTTCGCATTCGCTGCTTATTGAAAGAATACACGCCCGATACAGCGGCAGAGCAAGCTGAATTGGATGAAAGGGTAAAACGAAAAGAAGCTGCCTTGGCAGAATATAAGAACGAAGTGGCCAAAGTGCAGGCAGCCGATAGAGCGGAAAGAGCGCGTTGGTTGAGCGCAGCCGTGGTAGTAGATGAGGTGGACTCCGAAAAAACGCATACAGTCATGGCCGTAAACGATGGAGTGAGTGCTGAAAAAGAATTTCTGTTTCAAGAAAGCATCGAAAACAGCGATGAATATAAGAAAAGGCATCACTTCGCTGATGTGTTCAGTAAAATCTTTGGTTACTTTTGTTCTGGTTTGCGCACATTGGGTATTATTGCCATTACCGCTGGAACGATCACAGCGCTATTCAATGGCCTGGGCCTCGTGGCCATTGCTTTGGGGGCTGGTTCGGCCTTTATCTTGGGTGCTGGGCGAGGCAAAGCCTCTTACCGTTTGTATACGCCAGAACTGACTGAGTTTTTCTATTGGGTGGGATTGGGAATCTATGACTTGCCCGATAAGATCAGCCGTTATGTAAGTGATTATTTCAAAAAAGCCAGCGAGTCAGAGCCTGTCAGTACTGATGTTAAAAAAGTCGATGAGTCAGAGCCTGCCAGTGCTGATGTTAAAAAAGTCGATGAGTCAGAGCCTGCCAGTGCTGATGTTAAAAAAGTCAACGAGCCAGAGCCTGCCAGTACTGATGTTAAAAAGGTCGCCAAATTGGTGCCTATTTTACATCAACAGCGCCCTGTTCCGGTTTCGATAGCCAAATTAGGCATTTTGTACCGCATGAAAAAAAATATTATTAACAAAGGCCTCGTCGGCGGGATCATGGCCATGTGGGGGGCGGTGTCTGAAGGCATGTCGATGGGGATCAGTGTGGTGGGGCTACCGCTCAAAATCTTATCCATTTTGTATGCACTCGAAGTGTTGCATCCTGATGATGACTTGAGCAATGCCTGGACGATTCCTGTGAAGATTGTGGCAGGCTTAGTGGGCCTGGTGTCGGCAGCGTGTGTTGGCTTTGGTTTACCCCGTAATAAATTGTTGCAGGTGTTAGGGGTGAGCCAGGATACTGTTGATCAAAAGAGCGAACAACTCGAGTTGTTAGGCAAACAAAATTGGTCTGTTTTGAATACCATCGAAAAAGAAGTGAAAGCCCATGCCGCAGAACTCAACAGTGATGATCTGGTATCCGCGCCAGAAAAGAAGTCTACGGATGAATTAAAACATATTGGCAAAGATCAAAAAGGTTTCACCATTATTCAAAAACCCACGGCCAATAAAATCAAACGCGCAGACGCCAATCAGCTTTTCCTTTCTTTAAACCATCAAGCCAATCAGCAAACCTTTGCTTTCCAATCCGAAATGGCGAAGTCACATCACGACAGAATAAAGCAAGCAGGGTTTTCGTCTGATTCAGGGGAAAGAAAACTGAGCCTGCGAAAACGTAGCCCAGCTGCCCCAGGAGCCTGATCTGGGTAGGCGCAACTTGACAAAGAGTGGTTGTTCACGTATTTTTCAAGTGTCTCTGGATACGGAGATGTAAACTTTTACAAAGATTCCTAGGAGAACTTTCATGACAATCGTAAAGAGCTTGGCAGTAGCCGGTTTAGTAATGTTGAGCAACGTAGCATTCGCAGCAGATGCAGCACCTGCTGCCGCTCCAGCTGCAACAGAAGAAAAGTTAGTAAAGTGCTCAGGCGTTCAAGCCGATGAAAAGCACCCAGCTAACGCTGAAGGCCAAGTAATGTTGACTGAAAAAGAATGCACCGAAAAGGGTGGCACAGTTGTAAACGAATAATCGCTTAGGCGAGGATTCCAAAAAAGGCGCGTTAAGCGCCTTTTTTGTTTTTGAGCTATTTTAACGGCGTTATTGCCTAAGATCAGCGTGAAAAATTTCAGAGCTCCGTCGCCTCGGAAAATATCTGCGTGACAGGAGAAGCATTCGGATCTGAATGCCTCTCCCGTGTACTCACGGGAGAGGAGACAGCTCATGCGAGGCTTTGCGAGCATAGAGATGTCCGTGAGGGCGCGCCGCAGGCCATGCGGGAGGTGTTTGTAAGGGTGGCAATAAACAGAGGCTTACAACTGAGACATCACCTGCTTTTCCCCATGCGTTGGTTCCGGGCTGCGGCCTTTATAAAAATCAGTGATGATGTTTAATACTTCTTCTGGCGTTTCGGCGATTTTAAATAAATCCATATCGGCGGCATCAATCATGCCTTCTGCCACCAAATGGGTTTGAAACCATCCTAATAGCGGATCCCAGAATTTTTTATTCACCAAAATAACGGGGATACGTCTGGTTTTACCCGTTTGCACCAAAGCCAAAATTTCGGCCAACTCATCTAATGTGCCAAAACCACCTGGGCACACCACATAAGCGGAAGCATATTTTACAAACATCACTTTGCGTGTGAAAAAATGCCTGAAGCGAAGCGAGATATCTTGATACTCGTTATAAGATTCTTCCATCGGTAATTGAATGTTTAAGCCGACGCTCAAGCTTGTGCCATTAAAGGCGCCTTTGTTGGCGGCTTCCATGATGCCAGGTCCACCCCCTGTCACAACGGTAAACCCGTTATCAGACAACAAGCGTCCAATATTTTCTGACAAAACATAATAAGAGGTACCCGGTTCAGTGCGAGCTGATCCAAAAATGCTGACAGAAGGTTTGATATGAACCAAGCGTTCATAACCTTCTACAAATTCTGCGATGACTTGAAAAATTTTCCAAGATTCATGACTGAGTTCAGAATCATTGATAGCCCGTTTACCCGGGTGACTGTTTTTTGCGCGGCGATCCATATGTATACCCTTCTTATTTGCAATTTGGGTGTTATCCCTTCGTATATTAAAATACGAAGGGTATATTTTTCTTCTTCAGTTTCATTTTTCACTATAGCATGAGCGATCATTTTCGTGCGTACAAAGTATGGAAACTCACTTGTATTGCGGCGATTTCCTATTCTAGAAGTACCGGTGATCTTTTTGTAGGATGGGTGAGCGTCTTCGCGTGACCCATCATTGCGGATGATCTGTACCGTATCAATTCTACAGCAGCGCCGTAGTTTAAATTGACGGCAGGGGATGAGCACGTACCTGTGCATGCCCTATCTTACAAGGTTTTCAGATTAAAAAATGCAAGGAGTACAGTGTGGATCTTATCAATGATTCAGAAAGTGATTTACGTAAAGATGTGCGCCTGTTAGGGCAATTATTGGGGTCGGTGTTATCAGCAGAAGAAGGCGTGGCACTTTTTGATACTGTGGAAACATTGCGATCAGAAGCAAAGCAAGTGATTGCTGGCAATCTGACGGTCACTGATTTGGCACAATCCATCGCTTCACTTGAAGAAAAAGACATGGTGGGGATCACCCGCGCTTTTTCTCAATTTTTAAATTTGGCTAATTTGGCCGAACAACATCATCGTGTGCGCCGACGTCGTTGGTATGAATGTCAAGAATCAGCGGCCTCACAGCCGGGTTCGCTCGGCGATTTTTTTGGGAAAATGAAAGGCAAAGTCTCGAAACAAGATCTTCACCAAGCCATCAAAACCTTATCCATTGAATTGGTTTTAACCGCGCATCCCACAGAGGTCACGCGCCGTACTTTGATGAGCAAATATGATCGGATCATGAAGGAACTGACGACTTTAGATCGCGTCGATGTGACCCCGCGTGAACACCAAAACATCCTGGCGAATATCGAACGCGAAATCATGGCGTGTTGGAAAACAGACGAAATCAGAGAAGTGCGTCCCACGCCGATTGACGAAGCCAAGTGGGGCTTTGCTGTGATTGAAACGGTTTTATGGCAGGCCTTGCCGGAATTCATGCGTGAACTCGACGGGTTTTGTGAGCAAGCGTTGGGTGAACGTTTGCCCCTGACAGCCTCCCCCATTCAGATTGGATCGTGGATGGGGGGCGACAGAGATGGCAACCCTTTTGTCACTGCCCGTGTGACACAAGAAGCCGTGCTGTTATCCCGCTGGATGGCAGCTGATCTCATCGCCAAATCATTGGATGATTTGGGTGGCATGTTATCGATGCGGAATGCCAGCCCAAAACTGAAAGCCGTGGTAGGAGAAGTCAAAGAACCCTATCGTGCTCTTTTAAAAACATTACGCAATAAAATGATCGCCAATAAAGGGGCGATCGAAAGCGCGTTAAAGGGTGAGACGATTTCACCTGAGGCTTTATTTATTCCGACCGAAACGGTGCTGGCACCTTTACTGCTTTGTTATGAATCTTTATGTGACGCTCACGCGCCCATTTTAGCGAACGGTGCATTGCTTGATTTAATTCGCTGTGTTTCTGCTTTTGGCACCCATTTGGTGAAACTCGATGTTCGACAAGAAAGCACACGCCATGCTGATTTGTTAGATGAAATAACAAAAGCGTTAGATTTAAAACCGTATCATGCTTTAAACGAAACAGAGCGAGAGCAATTTTTATTGCAAGAATTGCACAGTAAACGTCCTTTGCTGGCCAATGATCTTGTTTTGTCACAAGAAGGGCAGGAAACACTCGATACTTTCATGATGTTGCGTAAGACGCCGAAATCTTCATTTGGTGTGTATGTGATTTCGATGTGCAGTACAGTCTGCGATATTTTAGAAGTGTATTTATTGCAAAAAATGTGCGGCGAAAAAAATTATATTCCGGTTGTGCCTTTATTTGAAACAGAGGCCGATCTTAAAAATGCCCCGATTTGCATTGAAGCTTTGTTTTCTTTGCCGTGGTTTCAAGGGGTTTCTCAAAACCACATGCAAGTGATGATTGGGTATTCGGATTCTGCTAAAGAAGCCGGATTTTTAGCAGCCAGTTTTGCACAATACGAGGCACAAGAAGCCTTGACCGCCATCGCAGAAAAACACCACGTGCATTTGACGTTATTTCATGGACGCGGTGGTTCGGTGGGCAGAGGCGGGGCCCCAACCCATTTGGCTATTTTGTCTCAGCCACCGGGTTCGGTGCGTTCACGTATTCGTGTGACAGAACAAGGTGAAGTGATTCGCACCAAGTTTGGCGAAAAGAATATTGCGATACGCAGTTTTTCTTTGTACACCACCGCCGTGTTAGAAGCGACCTTGTTGCCGGGTAAAACGCCAAAACCGGTATGGCGTCAAACCATGCAGTGCTTATCAGAACATTCCGCTAAAGCCTACCGTGACTTGGTTTTTAAAAAGGCTGAGTTTTATCCTTACTTTCAAGAAGTCACGCCCATCAAAGCCTTATCGCTTTTGAATGTGGGCAGTCGTCCTGCCAAGCGGCGTCCTCAAACAGGCGTAGAATCTTTGCGGGCGATTCCTTGGATTTTTGCTTGGACACAAAATCGCTTGTTATTACCGACTTGGTTTGGTGTCGCAGAAGCCTTTGAGCAAATGAATGATCCCAAACTGTTACAAGAAATGCGCACAGAATGGCCTTTTTTTGGTTCATTGCTTTCTATGTTAGAAATGATCTTGGCAAAAGTGGATACCGGCATTGCCAGTTGGTATCACACGGAGCTGGATAATGGACATGAAGCCTTGCATGCGATGTTATTAGAACGCGTCAAGGCGTGTGAACATACCGTGAAGCAGTTATTGCAGACTGGAACCTTATTGCAGTCTTCGCCTATTTTATTTCGATCGATGTCGGTGCGGGCGCCGTATGTTTTGGTATTGAATATCTTGCAGGTGAAATTATTAAAAATGCATCGCGCCAGTGAAACACCTTCAGAAGCGGTGTTAAAGGCTTTGCTCATCAGCATTGCAGGGGTGGCAGCGGGGATGCGAAATACGGGGTAAGCGCATAGCAGATGCACACTGTCTGCGGCACGCCCTCACGGACATCTCTATGCTCACAAAGCCTCGCATGAGTTGTCTCCTCGCCCATTCGCAAAGCCTCATGGGCGAGGGCTTCAGAGCGGCGAAGCGCTGGGCGAGATGGAGATTCGAGTCTGGATCCCTCTCCCGTGTACTCACGGGAGAGGAGACAGGTCAATTGAGGCTTTGCGAAATTAGACATGTCGGTGAGGGCGCGCCGCAGGCAAGCTGAAAAATGCTACTAAAGTCGAGGATCTCGTAAAAGTTAAATCTCCAGCACACCAAGAGCTTGTTGGTTATTTAAATGTTTGTCTTTATTGGTAGCCTGCCTGCGGCGCGCCCTCACCGACACCTCTATGCTCGCAAAGCCTCGCATGAGCTGTCTCCTCTCCCATTCGCAAAGCCTCATGGGAGAGGTATTCGGATCTTAGTGCCTCTCCCGTGTACTCACGGGAGAGGAGCGATGACACGTTTGTACTCAAACGTAGTCAGCGCGGTGAGGGCGCGCCGCAGGCATGCTGAATATCACCAACAAAGCCGAAGATGGCGTCATGAGGACACGCCCTACAATTATTAAAATATTGCTTACACTTAAGTTATATCAATTTCACCATGACGTTGCATTGGATTATGCCCTTAGCTGAAAAACTAAAAAAAGAACTCGAGTTAGAAGGCATACGTTATCGCCTTTCAAACCATATTCGTTCGTTTTCTTTGCTACAGGCCGCGCGCCAATGCGAGTTGCTGCCACGCCATATTGCCACAGCCCATTTATTACGATCACAAGATGAATTCATTTTGGCCATTTACCGTTTGGACAGAGAATTGGACTTGGCGCGGGTCGAAGCGCTTTTAAAGCGTCCTGTAGAAGTGGTGGATGTGACCACAGCAAATGTTTTTTCAGATTGTGAACCTTATGTCATTCCACCCGTGCCCACGGCTTATGGTGTCAAAGCAATTTGGGATGATGCCTTGCTTAATTTGGCTGAGGTGAGTTTTATTTCCGGCAGCCAAACCGCGATGGTGACGGTTGCGGGCGATGACTATCGCGCGCTTTTGCAAGGCTTTCCGCACGATGTGATTTCGCGTCCGCTTTCGGATTTATCGACGTTGGTTTTTTGCGAACCGACACAACCGCAAAGTGTGCCGCCTGTGTTGCGTGAAGTGGTGGCGCGCTTTTTAAAATATCGCCCTGAAATGTTTTTAGAAGATGAAGCCATTCATGCTTTATTACTCAAAAAAATCCCACATACGCCACCCCGATACGCGCAATTTGAGGCGGTGACCCATGTGGCCTTAGGGATGCATGCCGGGCGTGAATTCAAATTGCCCGAAACAGGGCCGCTTAGCCAATATGCGTTTTGGGATCATGCTTTTTCGTGTGCTTTTTTATGTAAGGTGTTGGCTGAGCGGGTTGGCATCCCAAGTGATTTGGCCTATTTGGCGGGGTTTTTACACAATTTTGGTTTGTTGTTGTTGTCTTCTGCTTTTCGATCGGAATACATGTTGCTGAATAAATTGTGCATGCTTTCGCCCAAATTGCCTTTGCCGGCACTGGAGCAAAAATTACTGTGCCCAGGCAGCATTGCCGAGATAGTGGGGCGAGGCCATGCCAAAATGGGCGCTTGGTTGATTCATGCATGGCATCTTCCCCAGTTGATTGAGACGGTCTGTGAATACCATCATGAACCGGTGCCGCCTGCGGCACATGCCGAATATGTGGCCTTGGTGGCCTTGAGTAATGCCATTTTGAAACAAGAAGGAATTGGGGACGCCAGTACGGATGTCCCCACCTATGCCAAAACGTTGTTGGCGTTAAAGGACAGTGATATTGAACAGGCCCACCAGACTTTTGTGAAAAAGCACGGCGAAATTCAACAATTTTTAAGCCTGTTTCTTTCAAATCAGGTAGAGGCAGGCTGTTTAAATGAGGCCATCCATTTTCTGGCCTAGGTTACCCCCATCTTGTATACTTCCTTTTTTAAATTCGGAACATGAAAAATGCGAATTGTTTTACTAGGCCCACCAGGTGCAGGGAAAGGCACGCAAGCACGCTTTTTATCGGAACATTTTCATATTCCGCAAATCAGTACCGGTGACATGTTGCGGGCAGCGGTGGCAGCCAAAACCCCTTTGGGTGGTTTGGTTGAGGACATCATGAAATCAGGCGGTTTGGTTTCTGATGAGATTATCGTCAAGTTGGTTTTAGAGCGTTTGCAATCCCCTGATTGTGTGAACGGCTATTTGTGCGATGGCTTTCCCCGTACTGTACATCAAGCTGAAATTTTAAAAGCAGAGCAGGTTCAGTTCAGCCATATTGTCGAAATCGATGTGCCGGATGAAGAAATTGTGGCGCGCTTGTCTGGGCGTCGCGTTCACCCTGCATCGGGCCGCGTTTATCACATTCGTTACAATCCCCCTCAAATCGCTGATAAAGATGACGTGACAGGCGATCCTTTGGTGCAACGAGAAGACGACCAAGAAGCCACCATCAAAAAACGGTTGCGGGTTTACAGAGAACAAACTGAAGTCGTGGTGGATTTTTATCGCAAGTGGGCCGCCATCGATCCCAAAGCACCCAAACTGTTAAAAATAGGTGGGGTAGGGGATGTCAGCGAAATAAAAACATCACTTTTCAAGGCGTTAGCAGCAATTTAGGCTGTTTCACTTTTTCAAGCGGATTCCTTGAAAAACGCCTGAAAATATCTTTTAATTTTCTTTTTTTACCATAAAAATCAAGTTGTTGATAAAAAAAGACCGCAGGGTGTTGGGGGTTTGCAAAAAGCCCCCACTTGACGAACCCAAAAAGCCAAAGCGGCCTTTGTCAAATTGGGACTGCGTTGCGCTAAGTGCTTCATCTCTCCATTTTTAAATTCTTTTCTGCCTTTTTTAACTTCATGAATTTAAACGCGTAATTTTTGTAAAAGCCGCATTTTGGATAAAACATTTGCAGAAACCGGTCAAAACAAAAAACATGTGCTATGTTTGAAATGTGTCCACCCTTTGACTGATGCGTCGCAGGAGATTGATATGGTAAAGCGTAACGTTGCAGCGAAAGCTGCAGATGAAGTGGTAGCAGTAGAAGGCGCTGCAACAAAGCCAGCTAAAAAGACAGCCGCTAAAAAGCGCGTTGTTAAAAAAGCAGGCGCTGCAAAGAAAGTAGCGAAAAAAACAACGGCTAAAAAGAAAGTAGCAAAGAAAGCAACGGCTAAAAAAGCTGTCGCTAAGAAACCAGTCGCAAAGAAAGCAACCGCTAAAAAAGCAGTTGCCAAAAAAGCCACTGCTAAAAAAGCCGTAGCAAAGAAGACGACCGCTAAAAAAGTTGCCAAAAAAGCAACCGCTAAGAAAAAAGTAGCGAAGAAACCAGTGGCAAAGAAAACGGCTGTTAAAAAAACAACCGCTAAAAAAGCAACTGCTAAAAAAGCTATCAAGAAAGTAGCGAAAGTGGCTAAAAAAGCGGTTAAAAAAGTTGCTAAGAAAGTAGCTGCCAAGAAAACAGGCGTTAAGAAAGCCGTTCGTAAAGTCGCCAAGAAAGCAGTTGCTAAAAAAGCAGGCGTTAAAAAGGCCGTTCGTAAAGTTGCTAAGAAAGCCGTTGCTAAAAAAGCAGGCGTTAAAAAGGCTGTTCGTAAAGTAGCCAAAAAGCGCGTTGCTAAAAAAGTAGGGGCTCGTAAGACCACTGCAAAACGCGGTGCCAGAAAAGCGGTGCGTAAAACCACAGCTAAGAAAGCAACACGTGGTGCAAAGCGTAGCACAGGCCGTCGCGTCGCTCGTCGTCGCGCTGCTTAAGCGATAGCTTTAAAAAACCGCTGTCTGTTAAACAGATAGCGGTTTTTTTTTGCCTGGCCTAAAATCGCCGCTACAGTTAAATGGCATTGTTGCATCAATAGGCTGTAACGCGGCACGCTCGACATTGCCTGCGGCGCGCCCTCACCCGCGAGGTACTCAGATCTGGATCTCTCTCCCAAGAGGCTTTGCGAATGGGAGAGGCGTCATGTCAATCGAGGCCTTGCGAGATTAGACCGGACGGGTGAGGGCGCGCCGCAGGCATATTTTGCAACAACGCTCGTTGAAATCAGCTTTGTAGGATGGATCAGCACGTACGCGTGCATCACCCATACTGTGACGCATTACATTTAAAACCGCTTGAGCCAAATAGTTAAGTAGGGAGACGCAGCATGAATCAACTCGGTAAATGGATGGGTATTTTAGGTTTAGGCCTGTTGCTCAGCGCCTGTGCCACGCAAAATCCTATGGATTCACATGAAGACGGTGATTCAGAAAATGGTCCAGCCACCATTTCAGGCACCATCCATCCTAATGGGACGTATCAAAATAAAGTGGGATATGGATGGGGGCCCACTTTTACAGTGAGTATTCCGCAAGCACGCGATGCTTACGAGTTTTCTCACACCTGGCGTAATGACGAATTAAAGTTTGGCGAAGCGCGGGCTACTTTTGGGCCGGCGGCACTTGATGGCACAGTGTATCGTGTTTGGGTGGGTAAAAAAGGCGCTAGCTTAGAGAGCTTTAAACTTGAAAAATTAGCTGAAGCAATAGAAGAAGCCAAAACGGCCAATGGTCAATTTGATTTGACGCCGGTGGCAAGCAAAGAAATGACCATCAATGGTCACCGCGCTTTGTTTGGTTTTTATAGCCAGGTGATTCTGGACACAGCAAATGAATTGCTCCCTTATTACAATAAAGGTTTGTATAGTCATGCCTTTTATTTTATTGACGAAGGGGATTATGCCGCCATGCTGTGGGTTCAAGCCACAACGGGAGGCGGGGTAAATGCCATTGATAAATTGGGACAAAAAACCATGATTGAGGGCACATTTGAACCCCAAACATATTTTGTGAATTCTTTTTCAATGAAGCAGTAATAAGGCCGCTTGCCTCTTTTGTAGGATGGGTTAGTGCGCTTCGCACGTAACCCATGCTGTCATAGGAATAACGTTTCCCTGCTACAGAGTGAACAGTTAATATTGAAATACTAAAGGTATGCTTGTGATGTTTTCATTTTCGTGTATTGAGATTGCAGGAAAAGACGCGCTGACTTTTCTGCAAGGGCAGCTTACCGCAGATTTAAATAGCCTGAGTGCTGAGCAAAGCCTTTTGGCTGCCCACGCTTCACGTGAAGGGCGCATTCAAAGTCTTTATTTGATCACTTGGCAAGCGGAAGCGATCCATTTGTGGATTCCGACACTTTTAAAAGCCACGGGCTTGGCTTTATTAAAAAAGTACGCACTTTTTTCAAAAGTGGTTTTTACCGATCGCCCGGATTTACATTTAAGCCTTGTGCCGGTTGATGCGGCACCTGCTATTCAAGAAAACGTTTTATTTGCGACACTGAAAGAAGAGGCGGCCACGTTTATTCGTTTGCCGCGTACTTCGGATTATGTGATCAAGATTGCAGAGATACCCATACCCGCCGATAGCACAGCACTCACCCATTGGATTGCAGCAGAAATACCTTGGATTTTACCTGAAACAACGAATTTATTTTTTGCGCATGATTTACATTTGCCTGCCTTGAATGCGGTGAGTTTTAAAAAGGGATGTTATTTAGGGCAAGAGATTATTGCGCGAATGGAATACCGTGGGAAATTAAAACGCCAGTTGCGTGCTGTTCGTGTGCCACAACAAGATTGGCAATTGGGTGGAACCCTTCAATTAGACGACGGACATGCAGGCAGAATTGTTTTAGCGGTGGAAGACGGGGCATTTTTGCGAGCGTTGGTGGTTGCGTAAATCGTTTGGAGACTTTACTGTAAGTCTTCTACGATGCGTCATGATAAGAGCACGCTCTAAAATGAAAGAAAATAAAACACGCTGCGCCTGGGTCCCCGATGATGCCCTCTATATTGATTACCACGACAAGGAATGGGGCGTGCCCTTATATGACGATCAAAAATTATTTGAATTATTAATCTTGGAAGGCATGCAAGCCGGTTTAAGTTGGCACACCGTGCTTAAAAAACGTGAAAATTATCGCAACGCATTGGATCATTTTGATGCAAACAAAATGGCGCAATATGACAGCGCTAAAATTGAAGCCTTACTAAACAATCCTGGCATTATTCGTCATCGGCTAAAAGTGGAATCAATCGTTAGCAATGCCAAAGCATACCTTGCGATTAAAAAAGAATATGCTTCATTTGCAGATTATATTTGGCAATTTGTGGGCGGCACGCCCATTCAGAATGATCGAAAACCCAATACCCCTTCGCCTGCTTCAACTGATATTTCAGACAGTATGTCAAAAGCCCTTAAAAACCGGGGTTTTAAATTTGTGGGTTCCACGATTTGTTATGCCTTTATGCAGGCATCCGGAATGGTGAATGATCACAGCTTGGATTGTTTTTGTTTTAATGAAGGCCGCGTTCTTTTATGATGTAGGTCGGCTTAACTGTAAGAGTGCATCATCATGGGTCAATTTGATAATGATAACCTGCCAGAAGCAGAAGCAGAAGCTGCGGTTGTGGCCGTCCCTTCAGATGAGGCAGTGGCTTCATCGTCATCAACAGCAGCCGAGCCCGCTGTCTTACCCCTTGTGATGCCACGACCACAGTTTTGGGACACAAACAATATGGCTCAGGAGCTCTTACTGCAAATAAGCGGATGGAAAGCCGAGGAGGCCCTGTGGTTGAGAAAGATAAAGCAACTGAACCCTCCAACCTTGGGCTTTACTGAAGCAGCTTTTGGCCCCAGCGCACCGATTTGGGCTGACAATTTTAAGGCCTCACTGCAACTGCAGACACATGGATTTTTTTTCGATCTACAGGTATGGAGAAGCACTCTTTCAGAATATCTTCAAAAGCTTGCAACAGCCAAACTGACTTCAGCAATGCAGGCAATGATTGCCGATATAGATGCCGATATAGATGCCGATATAAAAAACTTACCATCAGATAGGGAAACGTGGAAAGCAAAAATAAGCGTGTGGTTTAAGCCCTATTTTGATGCTTTAAATGTGCACGCAGGCTTATTTTTGCCAACCGATTTTGCCTATGCACCTGAGATTGAAGAGAAAGCAGTGGATGCCATGGCAACGCAGGCAGATTCAACAGGAAACGAAATAAAGTGGCAAATAATCAGGCGGGAAGTCAGTTCTTTTATCGGTGGTGCTACTTTGATATCTGCACTCCAGCAAGTTTTAATGAACGCCGTGAAAAGTACGCAAGTGGACATTCTGAAGTTGAGCGTTAAAACAGGGTTTACACATCAAGCTAATATTTTCAATCATGGTGTATTGAAAGACACAGTGGCGAATTTACCTACAGATGAAGAAGTGGTCGCCCGATGCCGTTCAGCTCAGTTTACAAGTGCTGAAATAACAGCATGCCAAAAAATATACCGCGAATATCGTGGAATGTATGAGAGGTTTTTTTCACGCGTTGAGATCATCAGTGCCAACACGATTGCAACCATTGCACCAGGCTTTAATAAAGCCCGCTATTCACGTGCTTACGAATTGGCATTTGAACAACTTCACATGCCAGAAAGCTATTTTCTCAGAGTGGTGGCAGAAATGCTGTTAGAAGGGGCGCGCAAGCCGACTGTGAATGCACCGCTGAATTTGTCAATTGTGAATAAACTCAAACCAGCAGGTGTCCCTCAAATCACATTAAAAAGCGTTGGGGAGTGGATTAGCGCACAACAGGCAGCAGGAGAGCGCTTTCCATCCATACAAGAAATGGTTGATGCAGCGTGGCGTACACTTTCACCTGATGCTCAGCCACTGTTTCAAGCAGATGTCATGCCTGGCGCGCTGACCTCTGCTCAGATAGAAATAGCTGCGACTGCTGCTATGGATCAAGAAGCGTTGAGTTTCGAATTTGCTGCGATTTTTTCACCTCTGCTTAGCTTTGACCTGAGGGCGGATACAGTTCGTGCTCAAGCGGTTAAACTGTTTAGAAATAAACTGTCCGCCATGAAGAAAGCCGATGGTATTATTACTTTGGTATTGGCTGCAAAACCAGCGATTAATCGCCATCGTAATCCACTGAGCGATTACATCGTTGGCAGAAAGCATACCGCAACTTGGAAGCAAGTTTTAAAAGAAGCGCGTATGGAAGCGCTGAAACTGATTCAACAGCAAATTGAAGCTTTAAAAGGCACAAATGATTTAAAAGCCATTGCAGCATTACGTGAGAAAATTGCTGCCTATTGCAAACATGATGTTTTTGCGGGGCACCGTAATGAGTCTTATATCACAGGGGCATGGGGTTCTACTGCCACAGTGAAAGCCTTGCGTAAAATGGATGCGCAATTGTTGGTGATGAGAACTGCGGCGAATGACACCGATCGTGACAATGCAGTGTGTGTGTTTAAAGCACAGCTTGCTAGCAAGCAAACGGTGGCTGAGGTAAAAGTTTTATTACAAGAAACAGCACCGCTTATCAAAAAGCAACGCAATGATAAACCCGATGCATACGAAACCCGTCAAAATACCTTGGTTTATCTTGAGCTGATGAAAGCAGCACGCCTGCATGCAGTGGAAATTGTGAAGGCAAAAGCAAAAGCTGCCGTGACATTACAGGTTGCGGATAAGTCTACTGAAGAAAGTGCATCAGTACCGCTAGAAAATAAGGAAGCAACGAATAAACTCAGCGAAATAGATGCGTTATTGGTTGAAATTGTAGGCCATCGCAAAGATGCCTTTTTCTCTACACACCGTAATACCGAGATCATCAAAGGCGCTTGGGGTCGTACGAGTTCGGTGAAGGCACTTGATGACATCACTGCGCAATTACAACAGGCACATAAAAAACAGCAGTTGCGTAAATAGGCTCTGTTGCTTGCCCTGAAATTTCGTATGGTCAGTTGAAATTTCGGGGTCAGCGCGTTAGGGGCTGTTGACAATTCTACTACCTCGGATGAAACGTCTCGATTTTCTGCGATACGTTGCTCACATACGTTGATGTATGCTGCGCTACGTTTCTCGAAAATCAAGTCGTTTCATCCGATATAGCGAAATGTCAATCGCCCCTAGGGAATGCTTCAGTTGAAATAAACTACGGTCTTTATCCGCCTCACCAAACGTTTCGTAAGCGTTCAACCAATGGCGTCAACTTAAGGACAAATCTTCGTAGGATGGGTGAGCACGTACTCGTGCGTAACCCATCATGACAGCATGGGTTACGCGAAGACGCTTACCCATCCTACAAAACATCCTTAAGTTGACGCCATTGAGCATTTACGCGCCAACGGATCCATTGCATTTGGCGTCGGCTATTAATTCTTGGCCTCGGATCTAAAAATAGATTGTGAGAGCGTACCCTTTCAATAGATGAATGCGTTTTAGCCAGTGGTTTTGGCCAGCCGCTCTACCAACAAATCTTGTACATGTTTGGCAACATGGGTGTCGTTGATATTGTGGTCGGTCAAAATAGAGAAAATATAGGTTCGGCCATTTTGCGCTTTGACATAGCCGGACAAATTGGCCACGCCTGTTAAGGTACCCGTTTTGGCAAACACTTTACCTGCCAATGGGGGTTTAGACATTCTGTGACGAATGGAGCCTTGTATCCCAGAAATCGCCATCGCTTTCATAAAGTCATCACGAATCGCTTGGCTGTGGTAAACGCTATAGAGCAATTTGGTAAATTGTTCGGGTGTGACCAAGCTATGTTGCGAAGCGCCTGATCCATCACGCAAACGCAAGTGCGCAAAATTGATGCCGGTTTTGGGTGCCAGAATACTTTTAAAAGCATTCATGGCGCCGCTAAACGAACCATGGTGCATGGTTTGATAACCCACCGCACGCGCCACATTTTCAGCATATAAATTATTAGAACGCGCCAACACGGGTTGAAGTAATTCACTGAGGGGTGCCGATCGGTGCACAATTTGGGCACTTAAGGGCAGGGGCGCGACATCATGTTTCACTCTGCCATTGACGGCAATCCCTGCATTTTTCAAAGATTGCATCACGCCTTGTTGAAAGTAAGCGAGCGGATTGCGAATGGCGGCTTTCATCATGCCGGGGTTTTTGACCAAAGGCCAACAGCCTGATAAATGAATGGCATTGGTTTCATTAAAATCAATTTTGAGATCACAGTCTTGTCCATAACCAGCCGCTGTTGGCGCAGTGGCTGTGCTGGTGACGGCCAAATGCTGAGGCGTTTTGCTAAGCACTTTGCCGGTGACCAAACCGCCTGAGTGTTTGGCTGGGATCACTTGCAGTGCCAAATAATTTTCATCTAACGTGGCGGCGCTGATAGGCGGCGCAAAGTACCAAGACAAGTCTTCTACTGACCAGCCTTCGCCATGCGCAGGACCTTCAAAGCGATAATCATCAACAATGATATGGCCGTTAATGCTGTTGATTCCGGCTTGCTTCAGTTGCTTTGCCATTTGATTTAATTGGTAGAACGAAAGTGAGGGATCGCCGGTTGCGATCACATATAAATTGCCATTCAAAATGCCATTTTGCACATGCGAGGCTTGCCAGGCATATTCTGTGTTAAAGGTATAGTTGGCACCTAAGCTGTACAGTGCAGCAGCGGCAGTAAACAATTTGACGTTACTGGCGGGGCGAAAATAATGGTCGCTATGGTAGTGATAAACAGTTTGGCCTGTTTCTGCATCCATCACCATCATGCCCACATTGGCATGGGGTAAACGTTTTTCTATTAATGAAGTGAGTTCATCATTCAGTGCAGCATGGGCAGTGTGGCAAACAAAAGTGGCGCATAAAAGAAGGGCACGAGAATGGTGCATCCTGCAAGACTCCTGATAAATGTTTGTTTTGCGCCCTGTGGGGCAGCAATACGTTATGCCTGCGGCGCGCCCTCACGGACATCTCTATGCTCGCAAAGCCTCGCATGAGCTGTCTCCTCTCCCATTCGCAAAGCCTCATGGGAGAGGGTTCGGATCTGGAAACCTCTCCCGTGTACTCACGGGAGAGGAGCGATGACACATTTGTACTCAAACGTCGTCAGCGCGGGCGAGACGGAAAAAGAAAAAGCGTTCGCTTTTTCCCGTCGAGCGCCCTCTTCTTGCGAAGGGCCCGGGCGAAGCCGGGCGCGCCGCAGGCCATTAGCACGCAGTGCAAAAACTACGGTGTCCTGGTGTCAAGCCTAAGGGCGTGAATATCACTTCCCATCATATGGGCTAAAGCAGCGTAGACCATCTGATGGCGTTTTATTAAAGGTTGGTTCATAAAAACAGAAGATTCAACTGATACGGCAAAATGCCCTGCACCAGAAGCGGCCCCTGCGTGCCCAACGTGTTGTGCGCTTTCGTCTGTCACTTTGATAACCGCATCCGGAAAGGCTGATTTCAGTGCAGCGGTTATCGCTTCCAGACGTTCATCCTTATTCATTTCTTTGAAGCCGTGCGATGTAAAAAGCTTGCGCCAAAATAAATAGAAGGGTGAGTGTTAAGGTACCAAACAGCTTAAAGTTCACCCACGTATCTGTGTCGTAATGCATGGCAACCCAGGTATTCATGATGGCCATGCTAAAGAAAAATCCGATCCAAGCGCCATTTAATTTTTGCCACGCTTTGGGGTTCAACGTGATAGCAGAACCCATTAAACGTTGTAACAATGATTTTTCAGTGAATCGACTTGTCCCATAAAAAACCAGTGCCATTAGGCCATAAACCACAGTGGGTTTGTACTTGATAATATTTTCATCATGGAAGAAGAGCGTGGCAGAACCCAATAATAAAATGATGGCAACGGTAATGATTTGCATCAAATCCCATTTGCGGGTTCTGATATACGTGCTTACCAACAGGCCCAGTGAAGCCAGCATGGCCACCAGCGTGGCAAAAAAGATCCCTTTCATTTTATAGGCAATAAAAAATAAAATGATGGGTAAAAACTCAAACACTAATTTCATATTTAAGCCTTATAGTGGGCATAGAGCGGTGAATCTTGGATCAATTGCCGAATGCGTTCCCACACTTTTGGGGTGCCGACCACAATGTTTTCACCTGCTAACCAATTGTCGTTCCCTGCAAAATCACTGACCATGCCGCCGGCTTCTTTTACCATCAGGGCGCCTGCTGCCACATCCCAGGGTTTCAGGCCTGTTTCCCAAAAACCATGGAGCCGGCCAGCGGCCACATTGGCTAAATCTAATGCCGCGCTGCCACTTCTGCGAATGTCACACGCTTCTGCAAAAATAGCTTGCAGCGATATCATGTAATCATGCGTGAGGCTTAAGTCTTTATAAGGGAAGCCCGTGCCAATCAGGGCGCGCTCAATCGTGAAGTCACGGTTGATACGCATACGTTTGTCATTCAATCGGGCACCTTTGCCGCGTGAAGCCTGAAACAAGTCTTGTGTCACAGGATCATAGATCACGCCATGTTCAATGACCCCTTCAATGGCAACGGCAATCGAAACACAAAAGTGGGGGTAACCATTTAAGAAGTTGGTGGTGCCATCGATGGGATCAATGATCCACATCACTTCATGCTGACCGGTTTCGCCACTTTCTTCTGCCAAAAAGGCATGGTGCGGGTAATTGCGACGCACCACTTCCATAATGATTTCTTCACTTTCTTGGTCACAATTGGTGACAAAGTCGCGCGTGTCTTTAGCAGAAACACGGATACGTGCGGGAATATCTTGTGCACGGATAATATGGTGACCCGCTTGGCGGGCTGCTTTAATGGCAATATTGACGAGAGGGTGCATAAAAACCTATCTGAACAAGAGCCGTAAAATTGTAAGCGTTCACGTTGCTGTAGAAGCAAAAAGGACGTTCCCAGCCACAGGGTAAACAGTTACGTAAAATTTGGGGGCCGATGATAGCATGAGTTCTGGGTTTCGGGATAGAATCATGAAGATTGCCCACACCCAGAATGCACCATGCCGGTTTACTTCGATCACAACGCCACCACGCCTTTGCATCCAAAGGTCTTAGAAGCCATGATCCCGTTTTTTAAGGCGCCCCAAAATGCGTCTTCTTTACATTATTACGGTCGTCAAGCCAAAGAAGCCTTACAATCCGCCCGGCAAGTTTTGGCTGATGCGATGCAAGTGGCGCCTTCGCAAGTCTATTTTACCAGTGGGGGATCGGAGTCCAATAACCTGGCATTAAAAGGGATGGCACGGCGTACCCAGCCTGGCGAGATGATTATCAGCGCCATTGAACATGACTGTGTGCGCGAAGCGGTGCGGACTTTGGTCACACAAAACTGGCGCGCCAAAGTGTTGCCTGTCGATGGTGATGGCGTGGTGAGTCTGGCGCAGCTGCCAGGCTTAATCAGTAAAGAAACACGTTTGGCAGCGGTCATGTTGGCAAACAACGAAAGTGGCGTGATCCAACCCACAGCCAAGGTGCGTGAAGCATTGCCTTCGGGCGTTTACTTGCATGTGGATGCGGTGCAGGCTTTGGGCAAAATGCCTTTTACGATGGCCAGTACGGGCGCGCATACGCTTTCGCTTTCGTCGCATAAAGTATTTGGGCCTCAGGGCGTGGGCGCCTTAATTGTCGAAAAAGCCGTGGATATTGGCCCCATGATTGATGGGGGGGGCCAAGAAAGAGGCTTACGAAGTGGCACAGAAAATTTGGCCGGCATTGTGGGTTTTGCGGCCGCTGTGCAGTTAATACAAGCTGAAATGACAGAACGTATTCGCCATTATGAAAGGTTACAACGCCATTTAGAGCAGGCCTTAGCAGCCTTGGGCAATGTGACGATTTTGGGCAAAGACGCGCCCCGTTTACCCAATACCACCTTAATTGCGGTGCCGAATATGGATGGGGAAACCTTGTCATTATGGTTAAACGATGCGGGTTTTTGTGTTTCCAGCGGTTCGGCTTGTAGCAGTGGCAAAAGCCGTGGCAGCCATGTGGTCGAAGCCATGCAGCCTGATTTGGCTGGCAACAGTGTCCGCATTAGTTTTGGTCTTGATAATTCAGTGGCAGAGATTGATGCCTTTATCAAAGCGCTGGCTGCATTATTAGAAAAAGTGAAGCCTGCATCATGGTGGTAAGCCATTATTTTGATTATGCCGCGACCACACCCGTCGACACCGATGTGGTGGAGGCCATGACAACGTGTTTAAAAAATAATTTTGGGAACCCTGCTTCGCAGCATGCCTGGGGGCGTGAAGCCCAAGCGGCCGTTGAACAAGCCAAATTACAGATTGCCCGTTTAATCGAATGCGGCACCGATGATTTTATTTTTACCAGCAATGCCACAGAATCTATTAATTTCGCCTTAAAAGGGGCCTTTTTAGGGCAAGATGAAAAGAAACATATCATTTCGTTTGCCACCGAACACCGCGCCACCTTAAGTTGTTTAGATGCTTTAAAGAAATTGGGTGCAGAGATCACCTTGTTATCGGTAGACGAAAATGGCCAGATTGATTTTGACGCGTTAAGAAAGGCCATTCGTCCCGATACTTTATTAATCAGTGTGATGCATGTGAACAATGAATTGGGTGTCGTCCACGATGTGAAAAAAATCGTGCAATTGGCTGACGCGCACGGTGTGTGGGTGCATGTGGATGCAGCGCAAAGTATCGGTAAGTTACCGTTTTCTGTGAAAGAACTCGGCGCCGCAATGGTGACGTTTTCTTCACATAAAATGTACGGCCCTAAAGGGATTGGCGCGCTTTATGTCAGAAGAAGACCCCGTGTGAATTTGTTCCCGCTCTTACATGGTGGCTTTGATTCGCGCGGTTTGCGAGCGGGCACTTTGGCAACGCATCAGATTGTGGGGTTTGGCGCGGCAGCACAAGCTGTGCAAGCACACCGGGAAGAAATTGAAAAAGTGAGGCATTGTCAGCAGGCTTTTTTAAAAGCCTTGTCAGTGATTCCTTTTCATCTTCATGCTGAGGCGGCTTCGCGTGTCCCCCATATCGTGAATGTGCAAATTGAGGGATTTGATAATCGCGTATTATTCCAAAACTTATCGGATTACGCCTTTTCGAAGGGTTCGGCGTGTGCGGCACAAATGGAATCCCCAAGTCATGCTTTATTGGCGTTGGGTGTATCAAGTGAAGCGGCAGGACAGAGTGTACGAATCAGTTTTGGGCGTTATTCTACGGTAGAAGCATCAGAAAAATTGGGGCAGGCGATCGTGAGTGTGGTTCAATCAAAGGTAGGGGGGTAACAATATGATTCTGTTAACACAAACGGCGCAAGATCACTTACAGCAACAACTGTCGCAGCGACCAGACGTGATAGGGATCCGTATTGGGGTTAAAAATTCGGGTTGTAATGGTTTTGCCTATACCCTGGATTTTGCAAAATCACTGAATCTCAGTGATGAAGTGTTTGACTTTGATACGATCAAAATTATGGTGGATCAAAGCCATTTGGGTTTTTTACAAGGCACCACGCTGGATTATGTGACAGAAGGCTTAAATGCAACGTTTAAGTTTAACAATCCGAAGGTGAAGAGTGAGTGTGGGTGTGGCGAGAGCTTTAGCGTCGATAAATAATGAGGACACACCCTAGAGCGTGTCGTCAATTCTACTAACTCGGGCGTAATTCATTGATTTTTTGCGGTCCGGTGCTCACATGCTATATGCATGATCCGCTTCGGTCCTCAAAAATCAATGCGTTACGCCTCGATTTAGCGAATTGACAACACGCTCTAGTGGATGACTTATTCGTAACGCATGTGTTCTAATGGGGTAATTCATTTATATAGCTTATATGGGTGCGTGTATGCCAACCGATTCTGAACCACAAGCAGGGGCTGCATCAGCAGGCGTGCCTGACGAACTGGCACTCATCAATGTGGTGGGTGATGACAATTGTATCTTTAATGCCATGGCCGTGATGATTCAGCAGGCCTATTTTATTTTAAATGATCCCAACCCGCTTGTTGCCAAAGATACGATTGATATTTTTAACGCCCCGCTTAGCAGTGATTTTTTAAATGAACTGGAGCATGTGCTTTCTGTGATTGAAACAGAGCAAGCGTTACTCTTGTCTGCCATGCAAGAGGCAATCAAGGCAGGAGAACATGCCTTACAAGAAGATGCGTATGATTCCATTAAAATTCACGGGGAATACAGGGTCAACGAGGCGTTTTACAACACCCGTTATACAATTTTACACAATGCGTTTGCGAATTATTTATTGCGGCATGAAGGGGCGTTTTCTTCCGCGGCGGCAGAAAAAAATCCTTTTGAACGATTTCAACATCTTTTCAATTCTAAATTAAGCGCTTTTTCACTGAGACGACGCCAAGAGTTAATGGCGATTGCGTTGCGTCGGCTGGCAATGAAACCGTGGCGGCTACAACCTGGCGAGACCTCATTAACCAATGCGCAACAAGCTCTTATTTGGAGTGCGCAACAAGATTATGCTCAGGATGGCGCGGAGCAAAAATTTCCAAGTTGGGTTGAACTGATTACCAACATGCAAGAACTGGAACACGAGGCATTTCAATTTAAGGATCCGGTTATTTCTGCGCTTAAAGAATGTATAGATTCCAGCCTATTTCAGCCATTATTGAAACAGGCGAGTGACGCGGTGCCCATAAAGACTGCTTTGATAGAAGGCTGTAAGCAGCTTATTTTCAATGCTTTGATAGCCCAAACCTCACTGACAACAGATGTCTTAACGCGCTTAGATTGGGATGCATTGGGTATAGCAGCGTACGAAAATAATCGTAATCTGAATGAAGCGAATGAACCGACTGGGAATCTAAAAGATTATTCATGGGATGAGTGGGCGCCGATCTGGCAGTGCGCGACCGAATCTATGAAAGCTTATTTGCTTACCGCTGAAAACATCACGGCTATTTCGCACTTTCAGCAGAATATGGCTCAACAGGCTGAAGCGCAGTTGTCTTTTTATAGTGTGGTTTATCAACATTATTTGGCGAATGGAGTCTGGCCTGACGAGATCATTTATGTTCCTGCTTTTGCAGGTTTCTGCTTTCCCCTGTATGGCAGAAATATGCATATCGCAAGAGAAATAATGAGCGAGGAAGGTGTCGCTGCCATCAAAGCATTCAATGGATTTTGGGGAAGCCTTCATAATCCTAATCAGTCACATTTTAATGTGGTGGTGCCGCGTTCCATGATCGAACGTTATGCGCCTGCAATGGGCGCACATTTTTCTGAAAAGTTGGCAGGGCGTGAACAAATCACAGTGGGAGAAGTGGCGATTGATGTTGAATTGGCGCCTTTACCGATTTATCGGGATGGTGGTCTTCCTGGGTTAGATGATGGGTCTTCGCCGCTGTATTTTGATGATTTGGTCCCTGGTAATGATTTTCAGGCGCGAATGGCCGAGATTACCAAGAGGAGCCCGCAAACGGCACCTGCTGCATTTAATTTTGACGATACGCCAGCAGCACCACAGACAGTACGTAGCGCTAATGATAATGACAGTTCTGGTGCGATTGTTTCCTTATATGAATCTGCTTCAGATGCAAAAGCAGAAAAACCCTCATTTTTATCTCGTTATAAAAAAGCCTTGGCTGGTTTGAGCCTATTGACCTTGCTTTCCGGGGCCGGCGCGGGGTTTGCTTTTGGCTATATGGGGTTTTCGATTATTGGCGGCGCAGGCTTGATTGCCGGTGGGGCCACCCTAGGTGTGGGTTTTGCTGTGGCAGCAGGGGTGATTCTGTTGGCTTTAGCCGTCACGTTCATTATTCAGGCGCGTGCTGATAAGCCAGAGCCGAAGGGTGTGACATCGCCTTTGCTTACGTCAGATGGGGCGTCGCCCAATTTGCCTGTGCATCCTCAACCAGCTCAGTTTTCAGGTATGAATAACGGGGCTGACTTTAAAATGAATGGGGAAATGAATGGGCCAGATGCCACCGATCTGCCGCCCCGGAAAATATCTGCACCGGGATCGCGACAGAAACGCTGCTTGTGAGGCAGATATTTATCCGGGGTCCAGACTGAAAGGGCTGGCTAATGGAAAGATCTTCTGTAGTTAAAGCGCCTAACCTGGACCCCGGATAAATGTCTGTTGCTCATTTTATTTACTTTTTACCTACAGCGTGCAGACATTTTCCGGGGCGACGCGCCTCTGGAATTTTTCAGGTTCTATTTACGTAACAACGCCATTTCTGATTCCAAAAACCTTAATTCACATGTACAATCGCCTGTTTTGTAACTGCTCGCCCTGTAGCGTGGAACGTCCCTTTTTGGCCAATCTTGCGTTAAAAATTATCAGAAAAATCCTCACGTACTGATGTACGCTGCGGTTTTTCTTCAATTTTTAACGCAACCTTGTCTCAAAAATGAACGTGCTTGTTTGCTGCAATCGGGTTGAACGCTTACCTTGTTTTTCATGCCCTTATATCAGATCTGGAGTGTCACATGTCCTTAGAGCGTACCCTTTCTATTATTAAACCCGATGCCGTGGCCAAAAATGTGATCGGCCAAATCAATGCCCGTTTTGAAGCCGCTGGCTTACGCATTGTGGGCGCCAAAATGTTGCAATTAACCGAAGAACGCGCAGGCGCTTTTTACGAAGTACACAGACAACGTCCTTTCTTTAATGACTTAGTGAAATTCATGATTTCAGGCCCCGTCTTGGTTCAGGTTTTAGAAGGCGAAAACGCCGTGCTTAAAAACCGCGAAATCATGGGTGCCACCAATCCTAAAGATGCGGCCCCTGGCACCATCCGCAAAGATTTTGCTTCTTCAATTGATGAAAATGCAGTGCACGGTTCCGATAGCCTTGAAAATGCAGCGATCGAAATTTCGTTTTTCTTTAATGCAAACGAACTTTGCGCTCGTACGCGTTAATTCTGAAATAAAATGAGTGAAAGTTGCGCACGAACAAATTTATTAGGCCTCGATAAAGCGGGCCTTATCGCCTTTTTTGAAACACTGGGCGAAAAACCGTTTCGTGCGCAGCAAATGTTACGTTGGATCCACCAAAGACAAGTCCTTGATTTCGATTTAATGAGTGATTTGTCTTTGGCGTTGCGAACCCAATTAAAAGCCATCGCGACTTTGGCTTTACCTGAAATTGCCAGTCAGCACGTGGCCAAAGATGGAACGCGCAAATGGTTATTTCAAGTGCCTGGCAAAAGCGCGATTGAAACGGTGTTTATCCCTGAAAAAGAACGGGGCACCTTGTGTATTTCTTCTCAAGTTGGTTGCGCCTTAGATTGTTCTTTTTGTGCCACAGGCAAGCAAGGATTCAATCGCAATTTAACGCGTCATGAAATCATTGCCCAACTTTGGGTGGCACGTAAAACGTTAAAAGACAGCGGTCTGTACCCAGAAGGTCACGAACCCATTACCAATGTGGTGATGATGGGCATGGGCGAACCTTTATTAAATTATGATGAAGTGTTGCCCGCTTTGAATCTCATGAAAGAAGATCAGGCCTACCATTTATCAAAACGCCGCGTTACGGTGAGTACATCTGGCGTGGTGCCGATGATGTATAAATTAACCGAAGAATGTGATGTGGCTTTGGCTGTGTCGCTTCACGCGCCCACCGATGAGTTGCGTAATGTCTTGGTGCCGATCAATAAAAAATACCCGCTCAGTGTGTTGATGGAAGCCTGCTGGCACTACATCAAAACCGGTACCCGTCAAAAAAAATCCGTCACGATTGAATATGTGATGTTAAAGGATGTGAATGACTCGGAAGCACATGCCAAAGCCTTGGTGAAATTATTAAAAGATTTGCCTTGTAAGGTGAATTTGATTCCTTTCAATCCTTTTCAATTTACCCAATATGAGCGTTCAACGGATGCGGCTATCGAGCAATTTTGCGAGATTGTGTACCATGCCGGTTTGGTTGTGACCGTACGCCGCACGCGTGGGGATGATATTGATGCTGCGTGTGGGCAATTGGCAGGGCAAGTGAATGACAGAACACGACGTTCGGCACGGTATCTGAAGCAGCAGCAAGCAGTCAGCGACGGGCTTTGACGCTTCATTGAAGAGACAGCCTCTGTTATTGCGACCGCCGGCCTAGACAGGCGGGGGGTTGTTTGGTGAGCGAGCAAATTCAATATTCTTTGCCGCAGTCAGAAACAACCCCCGCTCTTTGTCAGAGTGCAGTAAAGGCAAGCGGTTGTTTTTGTAAAATGATTCACTTAATCGTGATCGCTCAACCTTTTTTAGCGCTTAATTCGCATTTAAGTTGACGACCTTGGGTGAACCGTTACGCAGCCGTTAAATGACAAATAATTGCATGGAGGCAATGAATGAAATTAAAAAGCATGGCGGTGATAGCCACCATCATTTTGGCTGTGGGTTGCGCCAAAGATACCCATCAAATGGTAGCCAACGATACCCTTCCCAAAGTGCGTATCGATAAACGAAAAGCAGCTGAATATAACGTACAATTAGGTATTGCGTATTTGCAGGCGGGCGAGACCACCCGCGCCAAAATAAAATTAAACCATGCATTGGATCTGGCGCCCAAACTGCCATCGGCTTATTACGCCATGGGCTTGTTTCTTGAAAAAACAGGGGAGCCTGAAAAAGCGCAGCAGAGTTATTTAACTGCAATTCAGCTCAATCCAAACGGGGGGCGCGAACACAATAACTATGGGGCCTTTTTATGCAGGCAACATCGTTTTGATGCCGCCGAAAAAGAATTTTTAATTGCTGTTGACGATGACAAGCTGCCCAACACAGCAGAAGTGTACGAGAATGCGGGCATGTGTGCCGAAGAAGCAAAATCAGAACAAAAGGCAAAGCAATATTACGAAAAGGCGCTGATGATCGATGGATCTCGCCTCAATGCGTTACTGGCTTTGTCCGAGTACGCTTTACAAGCGCATGATGCTCAAAAAGCCAAAGATTTATTTGTGCGTTATACCCAAGAAAATGGCCCGATCACTGAACGTTCGGCTACCCTAGGTTTAAACATTGCAAAAAGCACAAAAAATACACATGACATTGCGGAATACGAACGAATCTTGAAGTCGCACTTTTCTGAAGCAAAACAGGCAGACGAAATGTTTGTCAAATAAACCTAAGCTCTGTTACTAAAGGGACAGAGCGTCTGAAAGGATAAACCGAAAGTGGAAACTGAAGCGACCCAACCAACGCCCATTGGCCCCGGTGCCATTTTAACAAAATTGCGTGAAGCACAAGGGTACAGCCAAGAAAAAGTATCGAAAATGCTACATTTGCCGGTGCGTTTTATTGAAGCCATGGATACAGATGATTATGCAAAAGGGCCACAATTGGCCTTTGTAAAAGGGTATTTGCGTGCCTATTCAAGAGTGTTGCACATATCCCCGAACGAGATCATTGAAGCCTTTGAACAATTAAACGTGACGCCGCCTGAACCCATGGTGACCAGTGCGGCTTTGTCTAAGACGTTTTATGAAGTTTCGGCCATGCACTCACAAATACGTCGCTTTGTTTTGCTGGGTTTGTTGGCAGCAGGTGGGGTGATGTTTGCTTATAATCAACAATCCCATTATGTGAGCCGCTATGTCGAAACAGTGGTCGTGCCTTTTTTGGCACAACTGCAGGCAAGTGATGAAATACTCCCTGAAGTGCCGCAAACGATTCCATCCTTTTTGGCAGCCAATCAAACAGAGCCGACGTCTGTCTTTCTTTCTGAAACGTTACAAGCTTTTCAATCCATTTCGGCAGCAGAACGAGAAAGCATTGATGCTGTGCAAGCCGTGGGTGATCTGACGAATTTGATGATGTCCTTTGAAATGTCTTGCTGGGTCAGTATTAAAGATGCGAATCAAAAAAGATTACTCAGTGGCTTGATGGAACCGGGCAAAACAATTCAACTAAAAGGCTTGGCTCCCTTTTATGTTGTGTTAGGGAATGCATCAGCAGCCAAGTTATGGATTGATGGTAAAGCGATGGATATTTCTCGGTACAATGAAAATGAAGTGGCGAAAATGAAAATTGCGCCCGATAGTTTGGAATTGTCTTCTGGGTATTCTGATACGTTGTCCTCCTTGTTTTAGAGGTGTTTTGGTATGGCAGGTTTATTCCAATCAATACGCGGCATGAAAGATATTTTGCCGGCAGACATGGCCTTATGGAATCGTTTTGAACTGCATTTTCGCCATATCATGAACCAATACGGATTTGAAGAAATTCGTTTGCCGCTTTTAGAAAAAACAGAATTGTTTACACGGGGTGTGGGCACTGGCACCGATGTGGTTTCGAAAGAAATGTATAGCTTTGTCGCGCCAGATAACGAAAATTTAAGTTTACGCCCAGAGGGCACGGCTTCTTGCGTCAGAGCCGGGATCGAAAATGGTTTGCTGTATCACAAGATTGCAAAATTGGCTTATATGGGCCCGATGTTTCGTTATGAGCGTCCCCAAAAAGGGCGGTATCGTCAGTTTCATCAAGCCGGTATGGAAGTGTTTGGGGTGGCAGGCCCTGAAATAGAAGCCGAGCTTATTTTCATGATGGCGCGTTTGTTTGCCTTGTTGCATTTAGAAGGTGATTTGATTGTTCATGTGAATGCTTTGGGCGGCACTGAAACGCGTGCCAAACACAGAGCGGCTTTGGTGGCGTACTTTCAACAACATCAAAGCCAATTGGATGCTGATTCTCAAGTGCGTTTGCAGGTGAATCCTTTGCGCATTTTGGATTCTAAAAATCCAGCGATGGCAGCATTGATAAGCGAAGCCCCTTCGGTTTTAGCCTATTTAAACGAAACAGAATTATCTGAATTTGAAGCCTTTTGCACCTTACTGAAAGCGCGCGGCATTTCTTATGTGGTGAATCCCCAATTGGTGCGGGGTTTGGATTATTACAATGGATTGGTGTTTGAATGGATCACCGATAAATTGGGATCGCAAAGTGCGGTGTGTGCGGGTGGGCGTTATGATGGTCTGGTGGGATTGTTGGGTGGGGAACCCACGCCTGCCATTGGTTTGGCCATCGGTTTAGAACGTGTGATCGAATTAATGCGCCAAAGCATTGCTCCCCAACCCAGAGAAGTGGATATCTATATTGCCACGGAAGGGGGCGAGGCAAAGCACGCCGCCATGCTTTTGGCCGAAACGTTGCGTGATGAATTTCCGAGCACGCACATTTTAACTGAAGGCGGGCAGGGATCCTTAAAGGCGCAAATAAAACGTGCGGTCGATAAAGGAACGGATGTGCTTGTCACACTGGGTGAGCGCGAACTCACTCAAAAAGAAATACAAATTAAACATTTAAAAACCAAAGAACAAGTCAATGTGGCCATGGTGAATGCGTCACAATATTTGGGGCAATTTTTTGCAAGGAAACAATCAACATGGTCGATGCAATCCGAGGCCCAGAAGAAGAGCAAATCGAAGCTTTAAAAGCGTGGTGGCAGCAATATGGCACGTGGGTAACCCGCATCCTCATCATTGTGATGGCGATGGTTTTGGGCGTGCGTTATTACAATCATCATCACACGGTACAAGTGAAAAATGCGTCGTTGGAATACGATTTATTGATCAGCGCCTTATCGGCTCAGGCAAACACGGCAGATAAAAAGCCAATCGAGCCCACGCAAAAAGACTCGGAACAAAAAGAAACGGTGAAAGCGAATCAGGCTGATAACAGCATTGCCTTACATGCGAATCGCTTGATTCAGGAATTTCCTCGTACGCCGTATGCCACGTATGCCGCGATGATTTTGGCAGCCCAATCTGAAAAAACGAATGATTTTGCGGGGGCGATAACACAATTAGACAGTGCCGTTCCTAAAAACAAAACCCTGTTGCCGATCTGGCAAATTCGTAAAGCCTTGGCCTTGAAGTATCATGGTGAGTTTGATGCGGCTTTGGCTGTGTTGGCCGTGAGTGAAGAAAAAAACTTTTCGTCGATTGTGAATGAATTAAAAGGCGATTTGTATTTAGCGAAAGGGGATAAGACCCAGGCCAAAGCAGCATACGAATCTGCCTTTGCGAGTGACGAAAACAAACGGCCATTATTAAAAATAAAATTAGATGCGCTTTCTTAAATGCCCCAGCCTTCGTCATTGCGACCGTGGCAATCCATCCGAGTTCTATGGATTGCCATATCGAAGATGCAAGCAATGACACCGCTTAGCAAGCTGGGACATCCAAATAGTTAATTGTGAGGTTGTATGAAAAAACATGTATCGCTTTTTTCTCTTGCTACGTTAGCAGGATGCGCTTGGTTTAACGGAAAATCTGATTTGCCTGAATTGGCGTCGATCGAAAATCCCATTGCCATCGAAAAAAATTGGGAAAATAACACGCTTTCTGGCAGCACGGATTTACACCTTGTGATGGGCGTGGCGGCACAAGATGAAGTGCTGTATGCCGCAGATGATAAAGGCAGGTTGGTTGCGGTGAATGCCCAAACGGGCCGTCTTTTATGGGAACACAAAACCCATCTTCCTTTTTCAACCGGTGTGGCGGTGCATGACACCACCCTTTATGTGGGGACCCGATCGGGTGAATTGGCTGCTTTTACCGCCGAAACAGGGGCCCCTGTCTTTCGCACGCACGTTGGGAGCGAAATGCTGAGTACGCCTGCGGCCTTGGCGGATGGCGCGGTGAGCAAAACCAGCGATGGTCAGATCGTACGCGTGAACAAAAAGGGCGAAGTACGCTGGCATAAAACAGAACCCACGCCTTTGTTGTCACTACGCGCGCAAGCAGGTCCGGTTGTCCATGGAGACAAAGTGGTGCTGGCTGGCTTCAATGGCAAAGTCCAAGCTTACGATATAAATGATGGACATCAGCGATATAACACCGTGGTGTTTGAACCCCATGGCCGTTCTGATATCGAGCGTATGGTTGAGGTCACCCATAACCCTGTTGAAGGAAATGGCATTCTTTACGTGGGCGTGTTCCATGGGGGCGCTGCCGGCGTGGATGCGGATTCAGGTCAAGTGACGTTCTCGCACGAAGGTTCTGTATTGGGAGTGGCGCCCATTTCATCTCATGCGGTGGCGATCTCTTACGAAAATGGCCAGGTTGAAGCTTGGGATACGCGCAAACATACGCTGATTTGGCAGCAGTCTGATTTGACCATGCGCACTTTGACGGCACCGGTTGTGTATAAAGACTATGTCGTTTTAGCAGATGAGGCAGGCATGGTTCACTTTTTAGATAAAGAAACAGGTGGGGTAAAGGGCCGGACGGACTTGAATGGCAAAGCGATTTTGGCCACGCCATTGGTTCATAACAATCACTTGATTGTCATCGACGAAAAAGGGACACTTGCCGCCTTCGAAGTGAGATAAGTCAGTTTCCCTATGATTCCTGTTGTTGCCATTGTCGGTCGCCCCAATGTGGGTAAGTCCACCGTATTTAATGCTTTAGCAAAGCGTCGTGAGGCCTTGGTATTAGACATACCGGGCGTCACGCGCGATCGCATCTATCAAAAAGTCAGTTTGAATACCCGAGACGTGATTTTGGTGGACACGGGTGGCATTGGCGAAGACGAATCAGGCATTCAAGCTGAAACAGCCAAACAATCTCAATTGGCCATTCAAGAAGCCGATGTGTTGGTGTTGATTGTGGATGCGACGGTTGGGGCCACACACCGTGATGAATTGCTGGCTAAAAAATTGCGCGCCAGTAAAAAACCAGTTTTGTTGATGGTGAACAAAATTGATGCGGCGGATGCAAATACCGCATTATCTGATTTTTATCGCTTGGGCTTGGGCGAACCGCTGCCGCTTTCTGCTGCGCATTATCGTGGCTTTGAAGATTTTAAAAATGCCATCGAATCTCATTTGCCTGCTGAGCCAGAAATGGATCCGGAACAATTGGCGGCACAAGCCAAGCAAATGGGAATCAAAATCGCCATCGTGGGGCGCCCCAATGTGGGCAAATCCACTTTGGTGAACCGTATATTGGGTGAAGAGCGTGTGGTGGTTTTTGATAAGCCTGGCACGACAACTGACAGCATTTATATTCCTTTCGAAAGAAATGGCAAACCCTTTACGATCATTGATACGGCAGGGGTGCGCCGTCGCGCAAAAGTTGATGAGGCTTTAGAAAAATTTTCGGTGATCAAAACCTTAAAAGCGATCGACGACTCGCATGTGGTGATTTTTGTCATTGATGCGGTAGAAGGCGTGACGGAACAAGACTTAACCGTATTGGGTTATGTTTTGGATGCAGGCCGATCGCTCATTGTGGCTGCCAATAAATGGGATGGCTTAGACAAGAGCCATAAAGCGGCGGTTGAAAAAGCTTTGGCTTGGCGATTGAACTTTGTGAAATTCGCCAAAGTGCATTACATCTCGGCCTTACATGGATCGGGTGTGGGCGGACTTCTTAATTCCTGCAAGCGTTGTTATATTTCTGCCGGTAAAAAAGTATCGACATCCCACATGACAGAATTATTAGAAATGGCGGTTGAAAAAGCACAACCTCCGCTCGTGGGCGGCAGACGGATTAAATTACGTTATGCGCATTTGGGCGGACATTATCCCCCCATCGTGGTCATTCACGGGAATCAAACCGATTCTGTGCCGGGGCACTACACGCGCTATTTAGAAAACTTCTTCAGAGAATCACTCAAGCTCATTGGCACCCCCATTCGTATTGAATACAAAACGAGTGACAACCCCTATGCGGGCAAAGTGAATACCTTGACACCCCGTCAACAATACAAACGTGATCGCATGATGCGACATGTGAAAAAGAAGAAATAAAGAAAATCTCCTTCTGGTTTTTGTGGGTTGGGTTGAGTCTTTGCGCAACCCAACAAGCAATACCACATGGCTGTAGGTTGGGTTTAAGGCCTCGAAACCCAACCTACTGTGCTGTAGGGGCGAAGCCTAAAAAGCTGTAACCACACGCGTTTATGTTTCAAGAGTTGCTATAGTAGAACCGTCAGTAGTCTTGCAAATAGGCACGCACATGGTGAAAAAACCAGAACCCCCCGAAGCGGCACGCGCATCCGATCTGGTTTCGAGTTATGTGACAGAGGTTTCGCGTCGCTGGTATGTCTGGGAACAGGCACATTCTTCCGAAAACGCGCCTTGGTATCAAAAAGCGTTCTATCCCATTCAAGCTTATTTTGCTTTAAAACAAATTCGCTTTCAGGCCTTTTTCAAACATCTCTACCTTGTTGGTAGAAAAGAAATGCGTGTCAATGATGCTTCATGGCGAGATCATTTTTTATCTCGATTGAGAAAAGAGTTTATCTATCATCGCCAACTGGTGTACGCTTTTTTTTCGGCCAGCCCTTTTGCGACCGCATTAGATGGCGCGGTGTTAACAGCGGGTGCGGTATTCGCGCCCATTACGGCTGCTATGATGATGCTTTCTGCCATTGGGCTTCATGCAGGCTTGGTGCAGATGATTGATATTGCCCACGTCTTTCAAACCACGATTGAAAATAAAGGCGAAAAATATAAAGAGGTGGATGCGTATTTGCGTAACAAGGGTTATGCAGAGAACCGCTCTTTTTTTCAAAATACTTATCAGAAAATGCGGGGTAAAACCCGATATATCATCGAAACGTATCGTGATGCGATAGCCAGTTATAAAGAATACGAAATCAAAAAAAACAATTGGGATTCATTTGCGCTCAGTCCTTTTCAACACTTCAGGCTGAACTTAAAAGTGGGCACGCGCGTGATGGCTTCTTTATTTCGTGCGAACACAGGTTGTACAGGGGTCTTATTTGGCCTGCTCGGTTTTGCGCCACTCTCTGGGTTAACACTCATTGGCCTCCCTTTTGTGATGATTCCTTTTAGCTTGACCGATGCCGCTGCGTTTTATAAACGAGAAGTGGAAAATGAGCGTGCAAACTTTACGTTACAGCAAAGCGCCTCACATCAATCTTTTCAACCTACAGAAAGCAAGGGATGGAAGATACTGTTTGGCAAAAATATTGCGAACAGTGTTCAACACGCCAAAGAGGCAACACATTATCAAGATAAGGGTTTCTTCTCAAAATCTTGGTTCCAATTAAAAATGGTTGGGAAATTGTGCAACTCATTTTTTGATGTGAGCCCAGTGACTGTGGGGTTATTGGGCATTGTTGTGGATATTGCAGCAGTATTTTCGGGGCCATTTGCTTTGGTGCCGTTGGCTGCAGGCTTAATGGTCTGTGCAGGCTTGGCTTATATGCATAAGAAAGACGTGGTGATGGATTTTGACAGACGAATCACAGAAACGGTGGTGAAGCCTGCAAACGCGATGCTGCAAGCCAAGGTCAGCGTGAAGTCTACGCCGCACTTGACAGCTGCGCACATTGAATCAGAGCCCGAATACGAACCTTATCGTGTTCCTGAAAAAACAGCGCGCTCAAATCACGTGATTGAAACACACGCTGGCGCGCTGGATGCCTTGTCTCGTAAACGAGGAGCAGGGGATCCGATTACAACTTCAGCTATCAGCACCTTAGATCCTGTGCATAAGCGCCAAGCTGACCGTCCACCCTTCTGGACACGCCGTGTGCAGCCACGACACGGAGAAATAAAACGTGAACCCAGAGGTCAGTAGCGGCAGCTGCTTACGCGAACTGAGTAAGGCGATGATGCTGCGGTACAACCCGCTCCCGAGCGATGCCTATGCTGCCACCCCATTTTCAACAAAGCCAAGGGCCGGGGCGAAGCCGGGCGCGCCGCAGGCTGCTGAAAATCCCTAACACTAAAGGCGAACATCGCGTCAATAATATGATTTCTGGCCCAGGTTTTTAGTTTTTTCAAAAGAGACAACTTGCCTCTAGCAAAGTCATAGACATCAAGCTAAGCCCAGAGGTTTCATTCGATTACCGCCAATATACCTTTTGCTTGCATTAAGCAGTAACTTTCGATTTTTTGCACAATTTCTGACTTCTGAAAAATGTCAGGTTTGTTGGGCTGAGACAAAACAGATATCAGTTTCTGTGCAAACGATTGCATCATGTCGCTTAAAGTCGCAAAAGAAACATCAACGTCTTCTGAAAATTTTTGCCAGCTACGCTTGTTGATTTTAAGGCTTTCATACTGGTTTCCAATTTTCATTGCCATTTTTTTTGAAATAGCTTCATACACGGCCGTACAGATGAGATCGTATAGGGGAGCCAGTGAAACGCTGTCTTCGCGGTACAATAATGAAAAGTTTTTTGCATGCGCATCATGATTGCCAATCATGAAATTGAAGAGAATGGCCTCTAAAAACATTTTGATGTCCATGACGGGAACAGAGGAACACTTTCTAATTAGGTTAATACCATCACGAATAGAAGGGCCCCCTTCATTTTGGTATTTTAATTCAGGTGCTATCCCAAGCGCCTGACAAAAATCCTCTTGATGTAGCCGATGCCATTTCCCTGATCGATAAAAGCGATCGTAACGTTTTAATACTAAATATTGCTCATCTTCAACGGTGTTGATGCTTGCATCGATAGTGGGTAAGCCACAGCTGCGTGCAAGATGCAAACAAAATGCTTCATTCACCACCAAGTCATCAAATTCGCTATGTGCTGGTTTAATGATATGACTGCTGGGCGCGCCATGTAAGGGTAAAAAAAAGGCATCATCCTGTTGTAGTAAGGCTACTTTATCTTGTGCGCCGGCCAAAGAAATTCTGATGTCCTGCGACCCACTCATGAGCGGTCTTTTCGGCAAAGTGCGTAAAATGTTTGCCAATTCGGGTGACGTTAATTTTTTGTACTCAAAATTTTGTGGATCTGTAGGGGGTTCACCTTCGGGCAATAAGCTTAAGCATCCCGCACAATCTCCACCTATTTTATCAAGGATTGCAAAATCATTTTTACTACTGATATGAAAAAGGGCTGCCACTAAATCTCGTTTATCACCATCGGGTAATAATCCGGCAAAAAACGCACGACATGCTTTGCCTTCGTATTCATTTTCTTGCAAGGGCAGGGATTGTGAAATGGCACGGGCATTGGGCGTGTTTAAATACTCTGGCACATAACGGAACGTTAACAAGCCTGAACGGTTTTGGATTAATTTTCCAACCCGTGTTTGATCAGAAAATACATTGAGCACTTTGTTATTCATTGAATCCCTCTATACCAGGTGGGAAAGCCAAATCCACTTTCAAGCCCAAGGTATGTAAAACGCGTAGTACTTTTTCTAATTCGCAGGTGGGTTTGCCATTTTCTAATTCACTGATAAAGCGGTAACCGGTTCCAGCTGTGAGCGCCAAATCTTTTTGCGTCACTTTTAGCTTTTTGCGCAACATTTGGATGCATTGCCCAAGCTCTTTTGATGTTTGAATCCGCATAGCGCCCTGTTTCTGAAATCTTCCCGTTCGGTAATAATAATCTGAATTTGGGAAAAATGCCAATCAATCTTCCCGTTCGGTAATATTAATAATGAAATAAGCCAAAATGCTATCAATCTTCCTGAGAGTTACCTTCACGGTGGCCTTTTAAGAAAAGCCGCTTACGCTAACAAGATTGACATAGTCAGATCTTTAATAAGTGCAGGTGTCTCTCTCTCACCCTTCTCTTATTAGAAGAACTTTAGATATAGCTAACAAGAGTTTGAAGAAAGAGATTACGTTTCTTATTAAGCAGGCAGCTATATTTGATACGGAGCTGAACATCGCAAAGCAGCCTTTAAAAACTGCCAGAGCATACATTCAGCGCCATTACGCAACGCCCACACTACAAACAGCGAAAATGTTAGCGGAACGCGCAGTGTGTCGATTTGAAGCTGATAAAAAAATAAAAGCAGAACGTATCCAAACCATTCGAAACGCAGATTCTATCGATGCGGTTTGCCAGGCAATGAAACCCAAACCGAAAGTTGAGACACTCATCAAAAGATTAGAAAATTATATTGCAGAGAAAAAACCTATCCAGGAAGGATGGAGAAAATGGTGGGGAAGGGTAACGGATTGGTTTTCGATATTGGGAAAGAAAATAGGTATCGCGCAAACGGCCTTAGATAAATTAACGGTATTACAAAATGCAAACACTTTAGATTCAGGTGTGACAGGTTCTGAAGATAAAGAAACGCCAATTGATTTAGAAGCGATTCTTGCGCCGGCACGTCAAGACAACGCAAAAAGCCTGCATTGGTATCAGCGGACATGCTTTTTTAATATCAATAACAAGAGCCAGTTGCAGGGGATTTTAAATGGAGAAGTGGGGCGTGGGGACAGACCGAGGAATACACAGTAATCCGCAATGTTCGACTTTGTTGGCGAGCGTGAACATGCCTGCGGCGCGCCCTCACCACGCTGTCTCGCTTCGCAAAGCCTCAGCGGACATCGCTCCTCTCCCGTGAGTACACGGGAGAGGTTTCAAGCAATCTCTCGTAAAACGCATTTCTTTTTTACTGGCTTGTTGCGGTCCCGAGTGTCTTCGTGGTCGTGATCTTCGCCACCACAAAATCCAATTCTCCTTTCTGTAAAATCGCCTGAATATGATCTCCGGTTTTAACAGCGTTCGCATCTCGCAAAATCATTCCCGATTCCGTTTTTAAAACAGAAAACCCACGGGCCAGTGTCGCCAAAGGACTCATGGTTTGTAAGCCATTTGTGAGTAAAGCCAATTTTTGTTCCATGCGTTGCGTTTTATTTTGCATGGCCAAAGTTAAACGGTGTGCCAATGCATGTAATTTTTCTTCCACACGTTTTAATTTTTCGGCAGGGTGCTGTAAGCGTTTTTGTAAATAATCGAGTCTTTGTACTTGTTCGGTGAATTTAAAATTCATGTGACGCATTAATCGGGCGCTTAATGTTTCTAATTCATAGATCAACGCAGCATATTCCGGTACCGCCAAGTGTGCAGCCGCAGTGGGGGTGGGCGCACGCACATCCGCCACAAAATCGGCAATGGTAAAATCCACTTCGTGTCCCACAGCGGAAATCACTGGAATCTGGGAGTGAAAAATAGCCCGTGCCACGATCTCTTCGTTAAACGACCATAAATCTTCAATACTGCCACCACCACGTCCCACAATTAAAATATCGATGGGGTAGGTATTGGCCTGTTGAATACGCTTGACGATATTGGGGGCGGCTTCACTGCCTTGCACTAAGGTGGGAAAAATAATCACACTGACATGGGGCGCGCGATCTCGCAGAATGCGCAAAATATCATGCAACGCCGCCCCTTGTGCGGATGTGATCACCCCAATGGTTTTGGGGAAAGTGGGCAAAGCGCGTTTATGGCTGGGATCAAACAAACCTTCTGCTTGTAAATTGGCCTTTAAGACCTCGAAGGCTTGTTGTAAGGCGCCTAGGCCTGAAAGTTGTATATCTCGCACCACCAGCTGAAAATCGCCGCGGGGTTCGTATAGCGTGACGTCAGCTTCGACCACCACCGCCAACCCCTCTTTTAATGGGGTGCGTAACCGAGTGCTGTCCATTTTAAAATACGCACACTTTACCTGGGCTTTTTCATCTTTTAGCGAGAAATAACAGTGCCCTGAACTGGCACGCATGAAGCCTGAAATTTCACCTGAAACGCGGATCCGACCCAAGCCTTTCATCAATAGATTTTTGGCTTTGAAATTGAGCGCGGATACGCTCAATATTTCAACGGGTTGGGGGTGGGATGATTGCATGAATTCGATCCTTTGTGTAACATAGGCCACGTTTTTGCCACCGTGAGATCGCAGCCATGCGAATCCTCTTCGATGCCCTGACCTTTGACGATGTTCTCTTAATTCCCCAGCATTCTACTGTTTTGCCACGTGATGTCTTGCTCAGCACCCCCTTGGTGCCTGGGATCACCTTGAATATTCCCTTACTTTCAGCGGCCATGGATACCGTTACAGAAGCGGCGATGGCCATTGCCTTAGCGCAAGAAGGTGGGGTGGGTATTATTCACAAAAACATGTCGATTAGCGAGCAGGCGGATGCCGTACGTCACGTTAAAAAGTTTGAAAGTGGTGTGGTAAATGATCCTTACACCATTTCGCCTACCGCCAGTGTGGAAGCGCTGTTGGAATTGGTGCATCGCTATCATATTTCGGGTGTGCCTGTGGTAGAAGGCAAGCAATTGGTGGGGATTGTGACGCGTCGTGATTGGCGTTTCGAAACCAACCTTAAACAAACGGTTGCCGATATCATGACGCCCAAAGCGCGTTTGATCACCGTTCAAGAAGGCATTGAATCCAAAGAAGTCTTGGAGTTATTGCGTAAACATAAACTTGAAAAGCTGCTGGTTGTTTCAAAAGATTTTGAATTGAAAGGCATGATCACCGTAAAAGACTTTGAAAAAGCCAAAGACAAACCCCTTTCGTGTAAAGACAAAGCCGGCAAGTTGTGTGTGGGCGCTGCAGTGGGCACAGGTCCTGAAACCGATGCGCGTGTGCGCGCCTTGGTGAAGGCAGGCGTGGATGTGATTGTGGTGGATACGGCGCACGGCCACTCAGAAGGCGTTTTACAACGGGTCAAAGCCATTAAAACAGAATATCCAAAATTATCTGTGATTGGCGGCAACATTGCGACCGCGCAAGCGGCCTTGGATTTGGCCAAGGCAGGCGCCGATGCCGTTAAAGTGGGGATTGGTCCTGGATCGATTTGTACCACGCGTGTGGTCACAGGTGTGGGGATGCCACAAATCAGTGCGATTGCGGCCGTCGCAGACGCCTTAGCCAAAACAGACGTGCGTGTGATTGCCGATGGCGGCGTGCGTTATTCAGGTGATATTCCCAAAGCGATCGCCGCTGGCGCCCATTGTGTGATGGTGGGGAGTACCTTAGCCGGTACTGATGAAGCACCGGGAGAAATTGTCTTGTTCCAAGGCCGTTCTTATAAAAGTTACCGTGGAATGGGATCGTTGGGGGCCATGTCAGAAGGCAGCAGCGATCGTTACTTTCAAGAGCACACCGATAAACAAAGTAAGTTTGTGCCAGAAGGCATCGAAGGCCGCGTGCCGTATCGCGGCAGCATGATGCAAGTGGTACACCAATTAATGGGTGGCTTAAGAAGCGCCATGGGTTATGTTGGCGCAAAAGACATTCAAACTTTACGTGAAACAGGCCAATTTGTGCGCATTACCAGCTCTTCGTTAAAAGAAGGCCATGTGCATGATGTGACGATCACCAAAGAAGCCCCCAATTACCGTACAGAAGGGTAGTGCACACTGATGAAACCTGATTTACAGACACAGGGTATTTTGATTGTTGATTTTGGTTCTCAATATACGCAATTGATTGCACGCCGATTACGTGAAATGGGCGTGTACAGCGCGGTGGTGATGCCTCATCAAACAGAGCAAGCGCTCAAGAACTTAACCCCACTGGGGATCATCTTATCCGGTGGACCAGACAGTGTGACAGAAGTGGGTTCATTAACCTTGCCCGATTGCGTTTTACAATCTCAATTGCCTGTCTTGGGCATTTGTTATGGCATGCAGTTATTGGCCAAAGCGTTTGGGGGAGAAGTTGAATCCTCATCCCATGGTGAATTCGGCAAGGCCCATATTCATATTTTGCAAGCGAGTCCGCTTTTGCCGGGTGTGAACGCTGATGAATCCTTTTCTGTTTGGATGAGTCATGGTGACAGGGTCACGCAATTTCCAAATGCATTTAAGCCTTGGTTAGAAAGTGAAAATGGCATTTTAGCCGGCATGATGCATCACGAACGCCCCATTTATGCGGTGCAATTTCATCCTGAAGTCACGCACACCACGCATGGTCATACTTTATTACAATCGTTTGCTTTGGCGATTTGTGGTGTGAAAGCCGTGTGGCGTGAAACTGCCATCATTCAAAATATGATGGAAGAGATTCAATCAAAAGTGCAGCAGGATCATGTGCTGTTAGCGCTTTCTGGCGGTGTCGATTCTTCTGTGCTGGCCACGGTGTTACACCGTGCCATTGGCAAGCAACTCATTTGTGTTTTGGTGGATCACGGTTTTTTACGTGCGAATGAAGTAGAAGAAGTCCAAAAACACCTTCAAGCCATCGAAGGGATCCAGTTGATTATTGTGGATGCCAAAACGCTTTTTGCTGAAGCCTTACAAGGCGTCAGCGATCCTGAACAAAAACGCAAAATCATTGGGGGGTTGTTCATTGATGTGTTCCATCAAGAAGCAGCCAAATTACCCGAAGTAAAATGGTTGGCGCAAGGCACCATCTATTCTGATGTGATTGAATCAGCTGGCACAAAAACGGGCGGCAAAAATCCGATTAAATCGCATCATAACGTGGGTGGTTTACCCGAGATCCTCAATTTAAAATTACTGGAACCTTTCCGCGAAATTTTTAAAGATGAAGTGCGCCGGATTGGTCTGTCTTTGGGTTTGCCAGAACAGATGATTCACCGTCATCCTTTCCCAGGTCCTGGCGTGGCCATTCGCATTATGGGCGAAATCACAGAAACCGCTTTAAGCATTGTTAAAAAAGCGGATGTGATTTTTTTAGAAACATTACGAAAGCATGATTGGTATCATAAAGTCAGCCAAGCCTTTGCGGTTTTTTTACCGGTGAAAACCGTGGGCGTGATGGGCGATTCGCGTCAATATGATTACGTGGTGTCGTTACGCGCGGTTGAAACCATTGATTTTATGACAGCGCGGGCGGCCGAACTGCCGCATGCTTTATTGCACGAAGCAGCCTTACGGATTGTGAATGAAGTCAAAGGGGTTTCTCGCGTCGTATATGATATTTCGGGTAAACCGCCTGCTACCATTGAATGGGAATAAGCTTATACCCTTCGTGTTTCAAGATGCGAAGGAATAACGCCCAGATTGCAAGCAGGATAAATGTTTTGATTAAGAAAAAATGCAGCAATACTCATTGTATTGTGAGTTTTTTCGATTGAAAAACATTTATCCTGCGCTGCAAGATGGGATGTTAGGATTTGTATCTTGAAATACGAGGGGTATATATCTTGGATGCCGAATTATGGATGCAAGCCGCCCTGCACCAAGCCAGGCTTGCAGAAGAAAAAGGTGAAGTGCCGGTTGGGGCGGTGTTGGTGCATCAAGGCGAAATCATTGCCAGTGGGTTTAACGAGACCATTCTGAGTTGTGATCCCAGCGCGCATGCCGAAATCATTGCGATTCGTAAAGCAGCGGCTTTTTGTAAAAATCATCGTTTAATCGATACCACGTTGGTGGTCACGCTGGAGCCTTGCGCCATGTGTGCCGGGGCCATGATTCAAGCACGGGTGGGTAAAGTGATTTTTGGTGCCAGTGATCCCAGAGCCGGGGCAGCAGGCAGTGTGTTTCAAGTATTACAAAACGGCGCGCAAAATCATCGCGTTGAAATTGTATCCGGCATTTTAGCCACAACCTGCCGTGATATGTTGCAGGATTTTTTTAAAGCGAAACGGAGCAGATAACCATGGGCTTAAAAAGCATAACCATTGCAGGCGATACCTTGCCCCATCTGCCCGCACAGTCATTCTATATCTTAAAATTGCATGATGTTTTATTGGATATCGAAATCAGCCAAATCAAAGTATTGCTGCAAGTGTCGGCCCTTATTCCCCCCGCGATTCCGCAGAATGGCTATTTTGTCGTACCCAGATTGGGAACGGTTTCACCTTGGTCATCCAAGGCAATGGATATTTTTAAACGTTGTGAGTGTAAAAAAATCGATGCCATCATCATGGGGCGTTATTACGCAAACGAAACAGATGTACATTTCGATCCTTTGACAGAAACGCTGCTCACCACTTTTCCGGATGCCAAAACCCTCTGGCATGATGCCGTGCCCGATCGTGCAATCATCATTGATATTCTAAAAAAGGGGATTGAGGCTTTACACCATGCAAACCACAGCATGCATTTGGGTTTGTATAACAAAGAAGTCGAATATTTATTTGAAGCGTTTATTGCTTTGGGTCGTAACCCGACCGATGCAGAATTGATGATGTTTGCCCAAGCCAATTCTGATCACTGTCGTCATAAATTATTCAATGCCCGTTTTGTGATCGATGAACAAAAGGCGCCTTTTTCATTATTCGAAATGATCAAAAATACCACCAAAAAAGCGCCTGAAAATGTGATTTCAGCGTACGAAGACAATGGGGCGGTGTTTGTGGCAGGGCAGGGGCAGCGCTGGCTTATCGACTCTGAAACACACGCCTATCATGCGCATGATGAAATGATTTATAACGTGATCAAAGTCGAAACCCATAATCACCCCACGGCGATCTCTCCTTTTCCGGGGGCTGCCACAGGCAGCGGCGGTGAAATTCGTGACGAAGCGGCAACGGGGATTGGTGCCAGACCCAAGGCTGCTTTGGCCGGCTTCATGGTGTCTGATTTGCGCTTACCCAATTTGCCACAATCTTGGGAAAGCACGCTTTATAAACCAGAGCATATTAAAAGCCCGCTTGAAATCATGTGTGATGCCCCTTTGGGCAGTGCGCGTTATAACAATGAATTTGGGCGCCCGAGTTTAACGGGATTTTTTAGAACCCTTGAAGAAAAGGGCGCGTCGCCAGAACAAAGTTGGGGTTTTTTAAAACCGGTGATGATTGCAGGGGGAGTGGGTGTGATGCGTGCCATGCATGCAGGCAAAAAATCACTCGCCTCTGTGAATGAAAATATTTTAATCATTGTGTTAGGCGGGCCCGGTTATAACATCGGTTTGGGCGGGGGCGCGGCGTCTTCTGCTGTGGGGGGCGCCAAAACAGCTGAATATGATTTTGCTTCTGTGCAGCGCGATGATGCGCAAATGGCACGGCGTTGCCAAGAAGTGATCGATGCCTGTATCGCATTGAAAGAAGAAAATCCCATCTTGAGTATTCATGATGTGGGCGCAGGGGGTTTGGCGAATGCCATTTCAGAAATCGTGACGCAAGATCATAAAGGCTTTGATGTGGATTTGCGCGCGATTCCAGTGGCGGACAAAACGCTTTCTGCTTTGGCCATTTGGTGTAATGAATCGCAAGAGCGTTTTGTGCTGGCTTTAAATCAAAAAGACTTGGCGCGTTTCCAATCTTTTTGTGAACGCGAATCTTGTCCCTTTGCCGTATTGGGCACTGTTTCAAACGATCCCAATTTCCGCGTGATTGACAATGATCTGGATGATGTGCCGGTAGAACTTTCGGAACCTTTATTGTTTGGGGCCGCAAAAAAATTAAAGTTAACGGCCACACGTAAAATGATGCCTGAAAAGCAAGCTGATCTCAGGCATATCAATTTAGAAGAAGCCATTTTTAAAGTCTTACAAGATCCAGCTGTGGCGGACAAAACATTTTTGATCACGATTGGAGATCGCACCGTGGGTGGCATGACACACCGTGATCAAATGGTGGGGCCATTCCAAGTGCCAGTGGCTGATTGCGCTGTGGTGGCATTGGATTTTAGTGGCACCAAAGGTCAAGCCATGAGCATGGGTGAACGTCCTGCTTTGGCCATTTATAATGCGGCTGCCAGCAGCCGTATGGCCGTGGCAGAAGCCCTCACCAATTTAATTTCGGCGCCGATTCCGTCATTTTCGGATATTAAACTCTCTGCCAATTGGATGGTGGCTGGCTTCGACGAAAGCCAACGTGTCGCTTTATACGAAGCCGTCCAAGCCATTGGTTTGGATTTATGCGAAGCCTTGAATGTGGCGATTCCGGTGGGCAAAGATTCCACTTCTATGGCCATGCAGGTTGATAAAGAAGGGGTGCCACACCAAGTGTTGTCTCCGGTCACCGCCGTGATTTCAGCGTTTGCGAATGTGTCGGATATCAAAAAATCTTTAACGCCTGAATTAAAAGCGGAACATGACACACAATTGTGGTTAATTGATTTGGGTGCACAAAAAAATCGATTAGGGGGCAGCAGTTTATTAAAGGTTTTGAAGCTGGAAGATTCTCATGTGCCCGATGTGGATGATCCAGAGTTGATCAAAAACCTGTTTAATCTCATGAAAGATTTGCACCGTGAAAGTTTGGCTTTGGCTTATCACGACAGAAGCGATGGTGGTTTATTGGTCACGGCACTTGAAATGGCTTTTGCAGGCGGCTTGGGCGTGAGCATCATGTTAGATCAACTGGGTGACAATCCGCTGGCTGCTTTATTTGCCGAAGAGTTAGGCGTGTTATTACAAATTCGGGGCGCAGACGCCATGCGTTTTCAAACCCTATTGACCCAGCATGATTTGGCCAACCTGGCCTTTTGTGTGGGTGAAGTGAATGCCGGTGAAGATTTTATCATTCGAGATCGTAAGCAAACGATTTTTAATGCAAACCGCAAAGCCTTGCATACCGTATGGTCACAAACCAGTTATGAAATCACCGCGATGCGTGACAGCGCAGCGCATGCCAAAACGCAATGGGAAGGCGCAAGCCAGGAAACATTCCGGTTATTTTCCCATTTACCCAAAGCGATACCGCAAGCCGCTGCGATCATTGGGGTGCGTCCTAAAGTGGCCATTTTGCGTGAGCAAGGGGTCAATGGCCATTACGAAATGGCGCATGCGTTTGCCTTAGCAGGATTTGATCCCATCGATGTGACGATGTCAGATTTGTTGCATGATGTGGTGAACCTAAAAGATTTTCATGGCATGGCTGCGTGTGGGGGCTTTTCTTTTGGCGATGTTTTGGGGGCTGGGCTCGGTTGGGCCATGGTGATTTTACAAAATCAAAAATTGCGTGAAATGTTCCAAACTTTTTTTGCACGTCCGGATACGTTTACATTAGGGGTCTGCAACGGTTGCCAAATGTTGTCGCATTTACGTGAGATCATTCCAGGCACACAAAATTGGCCTTATTTTAAGCACAATGCGTCGCGTCAATTTGAAGCGCGTTTGGTGATGGCCAGAATCGAATCACACAACACCAGTTTATTTTTAAATGGCTTGCAGGGCGCGCTGTTGCCTGTGGTGGTATCACATGGCGAAGGGCGCGTGGCTTACGCAAAAAATACATTTAATCCTAACAACATGGCACTGCGTTATGTCGACAGTCATGGGCAACCCACCGGCGTATATCCCATGAATCCCAATGGTGGCGAACACGCGATTGCAGGGGTGACCTCTGATGACGGCCGCGTTTTGATAGTGATGCCACATCCTGAACGTGTGATCCATGATTGGCAATATTCTTGGTGTCCGCCTGAAATAAAAGGGGAAACACCTTGGCTGACGATATTTAAAAATGCGCGTGCTTGGGTTTAATAAGGACACGTTCTAGATTTGCCTGCGGCGCGCCCGGCTTCGCCCTGAGCCTGCGAAGGGCCGGGGCGAAGCCGGGCGCGCCGCAGGCATGTTAAAACGGCACACAAATGGTAAGCGTTCAACCCTATGTTGAAACAAACAAGAACGTTCATTTTTGAGCCAAGGTTGCGTTTGTGAATGCATAATGCGATAGATTTTTTAAGATAAAGCGAGAAATACGCATGCTCCGATACGAAATTATTCAAGATAAAAAAACTGGCGAAGCGATGATCAAAACCCCCATTCGGGGAAAAGAATTATTGGCCACAGCTTGGCTCAATAAAGGCCTCGCTTTTTCTTTAGAAGAACGTATCGAGCTGGAGCTGATTGGCAAATTACCCGCGGCCTACGAAACGCTTGAACACCAAGTCAAACGTGCGTACGAACAATACCAACGCTTTGAATTGCATCTGCAAAAAAATATTTTTCTCAATACCCTGCACGAATCCAATCAAACGGTCTTTTATCGTTTGGTGAGCGATCATTTAAAAGAAATGTTGCCCATGATTTATACGCCAGTGGTGGGGGAGTTGGTCGAAAACTTCAGTCTTGAATTCAGACGGCCACGCGGTTTATTTATCTGTCCTGATGATTTGCCATACATCGATAGCATGTTAGCAAACCGTACCCATCCTGATGTGAAAATATTGGTTGTGACCGATGGCGAAGGTGTATTGGGCATGGGCGATCAGGGTGTGGGCGGCATGGCGATTCCGATTGCTAAATTAATGGTGTACACCTTGTGTGGCGGCATCGATCCGGTACTGACACTTCCCATCATGCTAGACGCTGGCACAGACAATCAAACCTTATTGAATGATCCTTTTTATGTGGGCTGGCGACAGCCTCGTTTGAAAGGCGCAGCCTATGATGCGTTTGTAGATGGCGTGATCTCGGGCATTAAACGACATTTTCCGGATGTCTTTTTACATTGGGAAGATTTGGGGCGTGACAACGCACGACGTATGTTAAAGCGTTATGAAAAAGATTTGGTTTCGTTTAACGATGACATGCAGGGCACTGGGGCGGTGGCTTTGGCTGCGGTATTGGCGGGTTGCCAAGTGCAAAATATACCGTTAACACAACAACGTATCGTGGTATTTGGTGCGGGCACAGCAGGTGTGGGGATTGCCGATCAAATTTATCGCGGCATGTGCTTGCAAGGTTTGGATGCAGCGCAAGCACGCAAAAATTTTTGGTTATACGATCGTGAAGGTGTGCTGACCACCGCAACCCCTTTGCTGGATTTTCAAATCCCTTATGCACGCGATCCTGAAGAATTCAAAACACACCCAGAAAGTTTGGCTGCCTTAATTGAGCAAGTGAAGCCGACTTTGTTGATTGGGTGTTCCACCGTGCGTGGGGCCTTTACAGAAGAAGTGGTGCAAACCATGCACAAACATTGTCCACGCCCCATGATTTTTCCTTTATCGAATCCCAATGAAAAATGCGAAGCGTTTCCTGCAGATTTATTGCGTTTTACAAATGGGGAAGCTTTAGTTGCAGCGGGGAGCCCTTTTGCGCCCGTGATGGCAGGCGGTCGTAAAATCACCGTGGCGCAATGTAACAACGCCTTAATTTATCCGGGTATTGGGGTGGGGGTGTTGGCCTCTAAAGCCACGACTTTAGATGACGAAATGTTAATGGCGGCAAGTTTGGCTTTGGCAGCGCAAGCCCCGGCATTACAAAATCCCATTAAAGCACTCTTGCCTAAAATGACAGATGCGCCAGAAGTGAATAAACGGGTCGCAATTGCGGTGGCAAAAGTGGCAAAAGAAAAAGGCCATGCGCGTGCTGATCAAAATCAGACGCCAGAAGAATGGGTAGAGGCAATGCAGTGGCGTCCGGAGTACAAGCGAATCGTGGGGTAATTTCTGACTATCTCGAGATGGAGCGCTCTGATTTTCTGCGATACGTCTGTCGAAAAGTAATTGTTCAGGCAATACTGTCAACTTAAGGCGCTGTGGACAGTTGAAGATGCGTCACCCCGGAAAATAGCTGCAATAAGATGATGAGAGAATCGTTGATTGTTAGGCAGCTATTTATCCGGGGCCCAGGTTAGGGGGTTTGAGTGGCGAAGCTTTCCATTAGGGCACGCCATAGTCAACTTTTCAACCTAATAGAATGGACCCATCCCCCTAAAGATACGGCATCAAAGTGCCAAAATGATAAATGCGGTTAGCAAATCATTTGAATAAGTGGAGGGTCCAAGTAATGAATGATACTACAAATACT